>PDWI01000611.1_pt1 | contig 58090 bp, 76 predicted proteins | sample 1430891 | NCBI WGS metagenome assembly PDWI01 (sample SAMN01162508, study PRJNA174530) | Oral metagenome, whole genome shotgun sequencing project. | biome: Marine environment; feature: Marine mammal; material: Swab sample of the gingival sulcus; isolation source: swab sample of gingival sulcus... | reverse complement strand
TATCTGAAAATGACAGTTACAGTGATAAGTTAGCTATTGTTGTATCAAGTTTGATGAACATGATAAACCACCGCGTTATTCGAGATAAAAATAAAGGTCAACACACTATTACAGTTTTAGATGAAGCGCATGTAATGGTTCAGCACAAAAAAATCGGTCCTCAATTAAGCAGAATGATTGCAATGTGGCGTACCTATGGTTCGTGGTTATGGATTGCTACTCAAAAACTCGATCAAATCCCTATTGAAGCTCAAACATTAATTACACAACCTGAATGGTGGTTAGGATTAACTCTCGATGATGCAGAATTGAAGAAAGTTTCTAAGTTCAGAGAATTAACAGAGCATCAAATGAAGCTCTTATCAAATTGCCGTAAAGAAAAACATAAATATACAGAAGGGGGAATTATCTCAGTCAATCTTAATACTATTCTTAGATTTGTTTTGCCTCCTATAAGCATTGCTATTGCTGGTACAGATAATGACGAAAGAGAAGTAAGAGGAAAACTAATGGCAGAGCACAATATTTCTGAATATGAAGCCGCATGTATGGTTGCTGACAAAATACAAGCAAGCAGAAATGAATATAACTATGAATCTGATAATCAATATTCATAAGGTATCTATGATGAAAATTTTAATGACTATTTTACTTTGTTTCATCAGCACGAAATTTATTTCTGCAGATGAAATTATTGTTTTTTACAACCAAAAGCCAACAATCAAAGATGCTGAAATCGTTAAAAAACATGGTCACACATTACGATATATGCAAATGGATATGATCAAGGACATTGAGGAAGAAACAAGCCAAAGAACTACAGAAACACATCAACATCAAATGAAAGAGATTGTTAAAAAATATGGCGCTAAAAAATTAATGGCTTTGTCTGATACAGATAGAACGAGGTTATTTCTTACAGAATTCAAACGTAAAGGTATTGATATTTATCGAGCTGAAATTAATCAAAAAAATATGGATCGAGTTAAGAAAGCGGTAAAAATTCTTGAGTTCGCCAACGAACAAGGTGTTACAAGAGCGATGCTTCCAGCGATTATATTTAAAGATAAACTTTATCGTAATGTTACTACTTATGCCTTTTTGTTTAAAAAGGAAAAAGCAAAATGAATATTTTAGGCAAACGAATAGTCGCTTTTATTATTTATATTTCAATAATAAATTCGTCGATTAATTTCACTCATTCTTATGTAGGGATAGGCATACCAAATACTGTATATGCTAAGACTTTCGACGGTTTTGATGTTATTCAAGATGCACATACATTCGAGTGCCTAGATTATGAAATCATTATGCCTATCTGTGTGTATTTACTGATAATAGTTACACCTTTTGGGGTTTATTTTAAGTGGTATTTTAGAGATCGAATCAATCACAATCTACCTGATTTAGTTGTCACATCATTTGAAGAACCAGGTAAGACACCTTGGGATGAAATTAGAGAAACCTACGGTGATTGGGCTGTAGATATTCAAAATTCTTCCACTATCAGAGGTGAGTTTGATGATCATGTATTAACTGGTGCAGAGCATGAAAATAAGTTAGTAAGTAGACACGGTAATAGTACTGTAAGAAATAATCGTTTCCATGAAGTTAATATTGTAGGTTCACCCGCGCCTGAAATTATCAGAGACACAATGAAATATGGTGTTCCTGCTGTTTTGGGTAATCAGTATATTTGTGAATCCAATGTAAGCAAATATAAGCCATATTTCATGTCTGAAGCAGACGCGATTGCATGGCGCAAACCAGAATTAGAAATTGATCAATCATGGCAAGTTCCTGGTTTAAGAGAGATTGGCAGTAAATCAGTATCAAATCCTCTCGGCAATACATGGGGTAAGGTAATACCAAGAACAGGATTTGTTCTTCAAACAGAGCCTTCAAAAGCAGCCGCAGTAACAGCCCAGAGAGGCATAGATATTGTTACTCAGAAAAATCAAATTCCTCATGTTTATCAATCATACGGAACCTCTGATGGTGAGGTTCAATATAACCCTGCCGCTATTGACGAAAGTAATTGTGATGATGGTTCTGGCGAAGGTGGAGGATTTGGAGAGTGGGGCACTAATCATTACTGTGAAGATCAGTACAACAACAATCCTTACGATACTGACGATGTAAATAACCCTTATGGTGATCAAACTATAGAAGAAGCCTGCCCACAACAATGCTATGGCGCAGAAAGTTCGGCAACACAAATGCCCGCAGGCAATGAAAAAAGAAAAGCATGGCAAATGCTAGTGCCTGAAAAGACAGATAAATGTGAAGCGTTCGGGTCAAGTGATCTTGACTGGCCGAAAAAGAAAAACAATGAAGAAGGAGAATACGGATGGAATTACTGGCGTGAATACGAGTGCTGCAAACCAGCACCAGGAATATTACTTAACCCGTAAATAATGGAATTCAGGAAACTTATAAAATGCTATCACTAAAAAAACTAACGTTCTTCATGCTAATACTTATTAGCTTTCAATCTCATGCCTATACACCACCATTATTGCCTCCTGAAACGGAAGAAGAAATTTATTATGAGATAGGAGGAGGCACAAATTTTCGAAGTGTAGGAGGTATCGATGTTCCTCAAGAATTAATGATGATCCGTGATTTTAGTTTACTACTTGGTGATGGTGAATTTGATCCCTTAGATGCTATCAAGAAAACACTCGAAGGAATCATTCAGGGATATGTTGATCAGTGGACTAACAAAGTTAAGGGAATGTTAAATCTTGATCAATGGACAGCACAACTAAGCCAACTTCCAGGGAATATGTTTTGCCAAGCTAATCCTACAGCTTGTCAGCTACAAGAGAACTATACGATACGCGCTGAGGAAAAAGAAAAAGCAGCACGAAAATACTTACAAGAAATAGAAAAAGAACTAGGTGATACGCGAGGTAAATTAGAAGGTTGGTTAAACGCCGCTAAATCTAACTACATGATTAAGGTTGTAAATGATGCGAAAAAAGACGGTGAAGATGATATTGAAAAAGTGACTGGAAAAATCCGTGATTTTACAGGTGAGGTTGGACTTAAATGGATGGGTGGTGTTATGGCAGGAGGTAATAATCAACCACCTATCAGACCAATAGCAGATACGGCAAAGGCTGGATTCAATATGTTATTAGGGCGTACACCAACTAATAAAAACAAATACACAGGTGATGATCCTTTAGTTGAGTATTGGGATACACCAGAAGAAGCGGCTAAATGGATTACTGAAGTAGTTGGCGAGTCAAGACCAGATATCAATAATGTTCATGCTCAAGATAGCGTTGGTGGTGACAAAGTTGGTAGTGATGATGGTGATTTAGGTACAGGTGGGGAAGACGTAGTTGTCACTGATGCTTTTTTGAGTACTGATATGTCAACACCGGCTTTAGGACTAACGCCCAAAATAAGAAAAGAAAGCCTTTCTTATCAAGCCAAAATAACGGCTTTAGCAAATAGTAATTCTGCGCCTACTACTGAAGAGTTAACCCAAATGATGGGTAAATCAGGTAGCTCTGTCATAACACCTCAGATCATTAATATTATTAAAAACTCACCACTTGATAGCGTACTAATTAAGCAATTAAGTGATGATATATCCATGGCTAATAATATTAGATATGCCCTTGAAGCTAGACGAATTTTACTTGCTGGTAGAAATGAAACACATATTGCCTCCTACGACGTTGCTACAAAAGAAATCGATAATAGATCTGCCCGTCTAAAAGAGTACATCGAAAATACAATGTTTGATCGTGATATATCAAAACGATTGTTAAGCGACACATTAAATAAAATTTATTCGTACACACGAGAACGTACAAATGATGGAGTTAATAGTACTTTCAACAAAAGCCGTCCTACTGTTCGTGACGGTGGTATAAAACTAGAAACAGATTAAGGAAATCAAATGGACGTTGGAAGCACAATTAATATATATGGCAACCTTTTTGGCTGGCATGTTTATGACATGATGTATGATTTTTTTATAAGTACAGGTCTGTGGTTAATTCCTTTTTTCATCATGTTTTATCAAGTGTTTAAAAATAGGGGGTATGGTGATTCAGATGTTTATGATCCTAAAAATGCAATGATAGCCATGGAAATGAAAGTATATGGTGCATTGATAGTTATATTTTTATTTTTCGTTCCGTATGTATCTGTAAGTAGTTTAGATTTTAAATATTACGATGGTACTAATACACAAACAGCGGGTAACACCAATACTACTTTTGATGGATTAGAAGACAACATCCCAAGTGATGTAAAAATACCAGTAGGTTGGTATGGGGTACTATATTTATCTACTGGTTTAAGAAATGTACTTAAAGAGGTTTTACCAACAGACATTAAAGCTAGAGATTTAATGTATCAAAACCAGCAAGTTGATCTTGATGATCCTGCTTTAAAAGCAGAATTACAAGATTTTGAGCAACGTTGTAGGCAACCCGCACAAGCACGATTAAATGCTATCAGAAATACATACCCTGATACTGTTATTGGACAACAATTAGATGCTTATCAAAAAACTAAAAAAGATGATATTGCTAATCAAGGAAAAATAAAAAGTTTCATTAAAGGCAGCACTGATCATTGGATGATACTTGAGCGTTACCCCGGTAATAAATATTTTATGGATACGCTTTATGATGATAGTAAATTATGCAAAGTTGGTGATGATCCATATACAACTGCGTGTATTCCTAAAACTAACAATCCACTAACACCACCTAATGGCACTGACTGTGCTACTTGGTGGGAAGGCACTTTAGGAAACGGTATTAATGACAAACTTGGTGATGCTTTTGATAAAGCGCCTGACATTATTTCTGTAAATGAAGATGCGTACGTTGCTTCAAAACTTATGGCTCTTGGAGGAACACAAAAAGGTGGTGAAAAAGGACTTAATGATAAGAAAGGCGATTGGTTTCAATGGGGTAGTGAAAAAGCATTAGGTGTAATGTTAAACGTATCAAATTTTATTAATTCAGCTACAAATGCAGTTATACGTTTTGCACTTCCTATTATTCAAGGCTTAGCCTTGATGGTAATTTTTATGTTATTGGTGCTTTTCATAGTAGTTGGTCAATACAGTCTCCCGCAAATGGCTTCACTAGCTATTTTGCTTTTTGGTATAAGTTTTCTAAACGGTATTTGGCACATCATAGCCTGGATAGATAATGTAATGTTATTAGCCATGAATGGCGGTATTTATGGTGTCGTTGAATTAATTGATAGTGCTTTCTCATTAGAAAGAGCTGTTTGGAATCTTGTTGTTTTTGCTTCGTACATATTCTTAACGATATTTTGGTTACGTTTTATGATGTCTTTAGGTGCAGCGGGTGGTACTGCTGTTGAAAGTACAATGCACTCAGCGGCAGGCATGCACGGTTCCGCTATGATGGGTGGAAGAATGTATGGAGCAGGAAAGAAAGGGATTAATGCGGGAAAAGCTAGTGTTAGTAAAGCTAAATCTAAGGTTAGCCTATAGATAAGCTAAAGGCTTAAATAGCCTTTAGCTTTTGATCACACCAGTTGCTATTAATTCACTGGTTTTTTCAGACTCTTTTGCTAAGGCTGTCATGTGATCATCGGTTTTAACTGAATTTCTTTCATCACTACCAAAGAGAACGGCAAAAACGAATGAGACTAAACCAGTCCCAAAAACGAAACTTAGTTTTAAGAGTGTAAGTAATATTTTCATAGGTTTAACCTCCGTATTTGTACTCATGCTTTAAAAACAGTATAGCACGGTAAATTATTATTTATAAAAGCAATCAGATAAAGGCTTTCACCTTTAGATAAGCTTTTAGATGATTAGTTCATAAATCAGAAAAGCATCTGCTTTTTGAATATTTAAAACGGTGGTTATCACTAGAGATAAACACCTTAAACAGTAGTTTGTTTAACAGGATCAATACAATAGAGGACGCTATTATGAGTGACGGAAAAAAAGATATTCAATACGATAACATTTACATTCCTGTAAATGGCTATCTCAATTTTATTAACAACAAAGATTCAGACAAAGTTAAATACTTGGTTATTCATGCGCCTTACGGTGCTAGAGGCGAAAAGCAAAAACAAATAAAAATCAATGCTGCCGTTCACGGCATGGTTGATTGGATGGGAAGTGAAATATTAGATGCAGTAAAAAACAAAGAAAAAATTAAAATATACGGTACTTTAAGTTTTACGGGGATTAAACAATTTAAAGATACTCCTGAACTTCACGGCAACTTAATTAATGTTGAATCGATTTACATCAATAACGGCGAAGTTTACAAAAAGGAAAAAGCAGCTTAAAAAACTCCTCCTTGGTTTTCAGCTATCCAACTGGATAGCTGTTTTTTTAATGTATTAATAATAGGTTTAATAAGTGAATGGACAACGATACTAATATGGACATTGAAACTAACTTTTATAAAGGATGGCGCGCTATTGCTTCGATGTATAAATTAACATTCGGTAAAGATATTAGTCTTCAAAATATTCTTATTTTAAATTACTGTAGAGATAATAATAATGTACAGATTAAAGACCTGGTATGTCATTTAGATTTAGATGCTTCGGCGGTAAGCACATTAGTAAAAAGAATGATAAATAGAGGCTGGTTAATAAGAAAACATGGGAAAAAAGATCTAAGAACTGTTTTTGTTAATTTAACTATTCCTGGTCAGAAATACCAAGAGTCGATTGAAAATGACTGTTTTAAACTAACAGAAGATATAAGTTCTGAATTAAGCCTTGATGAAAAAAAAGCATTTAATAATATTGTAAATAAAATTATTACAAAAAAATTACAAATGCAGGAATAATTGATTATTTTATATATGCTATAATTAACCTTGTTAGAAAACGTTTTTTTGATTACGTATTAATCATTAAATATCTTCAGTAAGTGCAGAATAGAAGATAGGCAATTAATTTGTCGGCACTAAAGCAATTAAAAATGGTCAAACATTTTAGTTGCTTAATGAGTCTAAAGATTCCTGTGTGCAGAATAGGAATCGGGCAATAATGCCAGCACAATTCTTTAACCTGGACGGGTTTTACTTCCCGTTTCAGGGGTAAAACTCGCATTATTAACTTGGAGTTTTACATGAAGAATCAAACACGACTCGAAAAAGCTATTACATCAGCCCGTATCGAGCTGTTGTGTGACTTATTATCAAAACTTGGACTGGGATTTATTCTTGCTTCAGTATTTGGTAAAGCCGATGATGGGATAGGAGCTTTTTTATCATTCACCATCGGTATTGTGATGCTCGTACTGTCTTTAATTTTCACAGAAGACAAAGACAAAGAGGAAAAATAGATATGGATATAAATTTCACACTACTAAATACATTTGGCATTATTGTCATAGTGTTTAGTGTTGCTGTTTTATGGATTATCAACTCACGTGACGAGGATAAGAAATCTTCCAATAGGAAGATAATGGATAATAATAAGTCCTAATTTATAAGGACCATTTATTATTCAAACTAAACCTATCTTCGGATAGGTTTTTTTATGTAAGCTTTCTTAATCCGTAAGTACTTCCACTTAAATCATAATCACAAGTATAGTTTAATAAATTCAATTCAGAAATTAATGCCTCACAAGTTCCGTAAGGATTAATACTATCCTCGATCAATACGCTGTATTTATGAATAATTATTTGAACTTCTGCAGGAAGATTATTTATTGAATTGAAAAGATCAAAAGGCTCAATTTCCGACACTGATACCGTCTTTATTTCGGTTTTTGTTAGTTGTGTTAGGCGAGAGCTAAATAAACCTGTCACAGCGCAAATATCGTCGTATTTTTCACTGTCTCGGTATATGGCTATGTGGTATCCATTCATAAATTCATCACAAAGGACTTTATCTTCATCGCTAATACCACTGGAATCGGAATAAATCATGTAATACGCTAATTCTGAATTTACTAAAATTTTCATGTTCAACACTCCTATATATATTCAATATTGGCATTGGTTAAATGCTCTATAAACTCGGCTATTTTCGATGCTTTTTCTTCAGTGAGATATTCGAACTCAAAAAGATAATCTTCTTCAGAAATATTTGGATTTTCTTCATCCCATTTACGAACGATTACATCGTAAAATTCAATAGGCTTATGTTCTAAGAATGAAGAAGCCAATGAGTAACCATCGTTTGTAGTTGTCATTCCACATACAAGTATTTCAATATCTGTAACGCTATCTTTATTGGAAAAATTACTTAGTGCGGATCTCAAAACATATTTAATAGATCTGATATAAAATTTTATTTTGTTAATAAACATCATTTGAATAACTCCTTTGTTAGCGGTAAGAAGACCAGCTTTTAGATAGGTAATTACCTTCTTCATCTTTCTCTAAAAAGAACGCTGTTCTTACATAATCCATTCTGATTGATGCTTTATCTTTCCAACGGTGTACTTTTCTTCGTATTGGTTTACCGATAACGTTATCTACAGCAGGTAAACAAGTTCCGTAATCAATGTCTTGATGTTCTTTAAGAGTACCTATTTCAACAATTTCAACCATTGTCTTTCCAATTAGACCAATCACTTTATAGTGTTCTACATTCGTCTGGTCATATCCCCAGGATGTATAAAACACTTGCCCTATCTCGATATTTTCATTTGAAAAAAAGGAATCACTTTTTTGTTTTTTGCATTCATCGATAAACTTTTTTATAGCATCGTCGCGTTGATCTTCGGTTAGATAGGCTTGGACTTTTTTAGGTTTTGTTTGTCTGCCTTGATAAAAAATTGCTACCGGTTGTTGAAGATTATTTTCAGCGGTGTAAATCGTTGCAGTGTAATCATCTGAAACTATTTTAAATCGTCCTTCATTCATCGCTGTTCGTTTTTTATCTGCTTTTAGCCATGCAGAAGTAGGTGGCTTTTTTTCGGTGCTGCAAGTCATGTTGTGTTCCTCTTTTTGAATGTGGGAATTCTTTTAAATCGCAGTGATTGAATTGCAAGGGCAAAAAATTGATGAAGGTGCGGGCATGAGGTACGAACACACGGTATCGGTTTTTTGATTTATTTCGCTTGCAAATCAGTGAGCCAGATTTACGTTCCCCACTTAATTCAAAGAGAAGGAAACATTGCGGCCAAGAAATTAAATTACACAGTTTGATTAGATTAGGACTAAAAATTAGTCAGACCAGGGCATGAATATGATTATTAACAAATTAGAATAACTCTGTAAAACTAACAACAGAGAGGACATATAAGTTAGCCATAACGAAAAATGAATTGAAATAATGAAAATAAATAAAAGCTTTATGATGTGTATTTTAGTAAATTTAACGTGACTTAAAGACAAAAGGGCAAAATATGAATACTGTTAAAATCGGTCTAATAAGCATAATGACTATTATTTTAAATGGCTGCGGTGGTGGTGGTGGGAGCAGTACGAGTTCAAATGAAGAAGTAGAAATATTATCTACAGATAAGAACAAGGATTTATCTCAATACATAATTAGTAGTTCTACTGATACTGTGTTTTATAGAAAAGAATTTGTAAACGAAGATGGAACATTAGCCTGGTTTAATAGATTTGGCGAAAGTTCAACAGAGCCAGTAAATAATTCCGACGAAGACGATTCATTCAATAAACTTAAAGTAATGCACAGTTATGTAAATGAAATCTCAAGAACGCAAACAAAATTTACACCAAGTTTAGGATTAGACGGAGAGGATGGATATTTTTTATTGGCAGATAGACCATCAGTTTACCTACGAATAGGAGATCAAAAACTTACAAAATTTAGAGAATCCCTTGAAAACGAATTGTATTCTGACTATACAATTTTAGATAAATATAATTACTCGATACCAAGATATTATGAAAGCACAGATAGCATAATTCTTAATTCCTCGAATTCATCTAGAACTGACACATACGATGCTTGCTCACTCACATTTAGCCCCAGTATTAATTTAAAGAACATAACAAGCCTTGCATTAGGCGAATACTCAGACGTACTTGAATTTAATTGTGTTATGTTTTCTTCACAAAATAATACTGAATTAGGGTACAGAATTGACTATTACGCAAAGGGCATAGGCGTTATACATAGCACAACGTCATTAAACAATGGCGTGGTTCATCATTTAGTTAAAGATAGAAAAATAATAGAGAATCTTGAATGAAGTCTAAATTAATCACGTAAAACTCTCACAAGTCCTAATTACGTGCTTGTACGTGCCTTAAACAGTATTCACTAAGGGTAAGTGTAGTTAGATCAGTGTACAGGAGCAGAATAGCTAATAGTGGTGCGTTTGAGTTTTTCACCAACGATAGAATGCGTGCTACCAAGGCTCGAAACTTCCAATTAATGCCAAAATCTACACCAGATCACTAAAGGTCTGGTGCATTCTAAATAGGGCATACTTTTATTAGAATAAATTATCATCCTAATACTGTTCTAATTAGGGTTGGTATTGTCTTATTTGTAAGTTATTCTACATACATCTAGTATCTATTTAGAAGTTACAGGCTAATTTATGAATAAAGGTGTTTTGGTTGGTTACGCCAGAGTTTCAACTCTCGATCAAGATTTTACTACTCAAAAAGAACGACTTAAAATAGTCGGTTGCAAAAAAATATTTTCTGAAAAGAAGAGTGGAGTATCAAAAAAAGGTAGAACTGCATTAGATGATTGCCAAGATTATTTAAGAGAAGGCGATACTCTAGTTATTACAAAAATAGATAGATTAGCAAGGTCAGCGCGTGATTTACATAATATCGTTCACGACCTAGAATCTAATGGTATCAGCCTTAAAGTCCTCGATCAAAGTATAGATACCAGCGATCCTACAGGTAAAGCATTTTTAGGTATGCTGGCAACCTTTGCAGAGTTTGAAACCAATATAAGAAAAGAGCGTCAATTAGAGGGTATAGCCAGAGCAAAAGAAAAAGGCAAATACAAAGGAAGAAAAGCTACAGCACAAGCAAAAAAACCTGAGATGTTGAAACTTCTTGAGTCAGGTATGAGTAAACCTAAGATAGCTGAAGAATTGGGCGTATCGGTTGCAAGTGTTTATAACGTCCTTAAAGTCGATAGAACAGATAATTCACAGTTAGATATTATTGAAAGCCAAAATCAATGAAACCATTATTATTTACCTGCTTATTATTTCTAACCTTCCCATTATTTGCAGGTGTCTTTGAGGGAAAAGTAATTAAGATTATAGATGGTGATACGGTTCACGTCTTAGATGCTAACCATCATAAAGAGAAGATACGCTTAGCTGGTATTGACACACCAGAACGTAAACAAGCCTATGGTGGCAAAGCAAAAAGATACCTTGCCTCATTAATAGGCAATAAGTACGTTAGAGTAGAATACAAAAAACGTGATCGGTATGGTCGTATCGTAGGAAAAGTTTTATACCAGGATAAAGATATTAATCTTGAAATGATTCGAGCAGGTTTAGCCTGGCATTATAAAAAATATCAGAAAGAACAATCGAAGCTAGATCGTAACTTATATGCTGCTGCTGATAGTTTTGTGAGAACTAATGAGATTGGATTATTCCAAGATATTGATGCACTTGCGCCTTGGGAATTTAGAAAATTAAGACGCAAAAGAAACAAACATAAAACTAAGAGAGAAATAGATGATAAAAGTAATTAAAGCTTCAGAAGATCGAATTAGAATAATAAAAGGACCATTATTAAATGATGTTGATATCGATTGGTCACAGCCTATGGAGGATATAAAACAACTGTTAGAGTTTGCAATAAGCTTATACGGAAATGATATGCAAACATTAAAGAATAAACGATACAGTGAATTACGTGTTTATGAAGGCGGGAATCACATTGATATAATCGATCATGGTAAGGGTTCACTCAACTTATTGTTTGTCGAAGAACACAATGTCTAATGAAATATATAAAAATAATCAACAAACCTACGAACTTCTACATATTGCGAACCAAGATTTAGGTAACGCATCTTTCTACGCTGATTATTTACTTGAACGGAAATGGTTTTATGAGCCTTGGGATGTAGAGAGTAATATTTATCTACATCAAAGTGCTTATGTGACATCGATGGTTGTTGCTTATTCCAGACCTTTTATAAAAACGCGCGGGTGGCCAAACTTTCCTACTCGCATATTAAAAGCTTTGAATAAACAACAAAAAGAATTGCATGATCGAATTTTAGATCAGCGAACTTTGATTTATGCGCATAGCGACATTGGATCAAGAAATATTAGACCTTTGTTATATGATGGAGAACCAAACGCTACAGAATCATGCATTTCAATGCGATTTGATGAGGATGATTTAATACTATTCAGGACTTTAACCACTGAAATAGGTATAGAAATGGAAAAAGAAAGGAAAAAGCTAATTACCCTCGTTGAAACCAATGGTTAGTTTTTTTCTACGTTTTCCAGCGCTTCACGCAACAATATAGAAGTGATGGTGACACCCTTGCTTATTTTAAACTTGTGTATAGTTTGGCGAGTAATTTCTTTACCGTATTTCTTGGTAAGAAAGCCTGCAAGCTGATTGTCATTTTCACAGCCTGTTAGAATCAGCAATCTTGTTATGATTTGTTCGTTAGTTAATTCTTCCACTGTATCTATTTTGTTGACATTTTCAGGCATGTATCTATAATAGATACTTAATGATTATTAAGCAAGGGACATCAACAATGAAACCTCTTAATGTAGATTTTAGTGAATTACATTATTCTGCAAGCAAGATGATTGCTGGTACAGTTGTACCAATTTATCAGAAACCAATTACACAAGAACAACTGGAAGGCGAAGCGGAACTTATTGAGTTTATAGGGTTTGACCCCGATACAAATTTACAAACATGGAACGTTAAGTTTGAAGACGGTCACTTACTACAACGAAAAATATTAATTGAGGTCTAGCTAATGTCTGAAGATATACCAACTTATATTTCTAATAGGAAATATCAAGAAGAAGGTTGGAAAAACACTGTCGTCTATGCCGTTATTAGTAATGACGGACGTTTTAAATTTGACCCGACTATCTATACTGAAACCGCTAAATCATGGATTGACCAAGGGTATGTTGTTACTACTCTAAAAACTGCCTTTTGCTCTACTAAGGTTAGTGAACTTGATTCACCATCGAACGGATAATTAAATAATGGAAACAGATTTACACCCTTTCATATTAACCACTAACTCAGGAAGAACGAAGCAACCCGACTTACCGCTATTAGAAATGAATCAGTTTGCTCATGTCCGAAAGCCAATCATGCGCATTTTAGCGTCAAAACTAGAACAAAAAGAAAAGGCTGAATTAATAGCAGGATTTATTATCGGTTTAATTGAAGGTGAATACGAGTACACTCAAATTTGTATTGAACTAAAATTTATCGAAACGAATTTAAGGCTTCAAGAAAACCCTATAGCTGTTAGTTTTTCAGATGAGTATTTTGAACGATTTATGGACGATTTCTCTTGTTTTAGGGAGGTACTATAAATGAGCATGATAAAAGCAGCGAATAAAGAGCCACGCGATATACGCAAAAACATACCTTATTTAAGTAAGGAATTTACACATCTTGCCACTGACATTTGCAATAAGTGGGACAACCTTCTTTCCTTAATGGATAAGAAGGACAAAGAAAAGGTACTTAACTATAAAGATAAAATATTCCATTATTTGAACGGTGCTACACATATAGCAACCGTAAACGATGCGAAAGCATATCGTGAGCTATCAGCATTGATGGATGATTATTTATACTTAATCAATAATTATCTTGAATATGATTTTATCAATTCAAACGCATCAAACTCATGAGGATATTTTATGAAGTTACAAACAATTGATAATTTGCAATTAAGTTCAAAAGCAAACCTTTGGATTTCAATATTTGTTTTTATAGCTTTTTTAGCTGCTGTTTTTGGAAAGGCAGTTGGCTTACAAAAAGAGTTAATTTTTATTTTACTTATTCCAGGGATTATAGGAATAAGTATAAAGACTGCACCTCAAATGAATATATGGGTTAAGAAAGAACCTAACAATGTATCAACTGAAACATCAATTGCACCAGAATAACGAGTAGAAATAAAACGATGAAAATATTAAACAAATTATATAAATTCGTAGTTGGTATTGATGCCATTAATTTAGTGATAGTTGGAATTGGTGGTTTAGGAATAATTATCTATTTCCAATATCTTGAAAATATTTAATCATACTTAGTGCGCTAAAATAACATGAAGTAAGCTAGCGCATATAAATAAAACATAGTTATAAATGGTAAAATATGAAGAAGAACTTATATATTATTTCAGAGATTATTGCGTATTTTCTTCTATATAGTTTTTTCTTAAGTTTCTTTTTTCCTCCGTTGGCAACAGGAACTTTAAACGCTGTGGCATCAGGAATATTCTGTGTTGCTACGTTCGCTACTACTAAATATATGAAGCGCGGTAGCGCATCAAAATGACGAAAAATAAATATGGAAAAAAAATTCAAAAGTTTTATTGAACCACTTAATTATATATGGTTATTAATGTCTTTCGGTTTGGTTTACTTATTTAAACCATCTTTTAGACGTGAACTAAAAAAAATAAAAACAGGACGTTCAATTTTTGTATATTTAAGAGTAATAACAAAACGAGAAATGGGTGGATTACCATATTTTACCCTCTTCATAGTCTTTATATTGCCTTTAATTTTATATGTAATTCCTTTAATTATTACAAATTATATAGCACCTTATTTTTTAAGTGTATTAGCTAACAAGGAAATAAATATTGATATGGTTGGATTTGAATTTACAGGCTTTTTAATAGCATCAATTTCTTGTTTTATTATTTCATTATTTATTCCATTACTGTTTCCAGTTCCTTCAACAATGCTAGATCCTCAAAGTTAAAATTATAGTGGAACTAAAAATATGAAATGTGAATTTTGTGGTGACAAAGGTACTTGCCCTGATTGCGACCCTAGCAGATGGATGGTGCATAGTAACCCTAGCAGCAAGCCTAATGATAAAGAACCTACAGTAATTATCCGTGATGAAGCTATGGATGAATTGAGAGAAGATCCAAACTATCATAAGCACCTAAGAAAAGTTTTTAATATTTGGCGGAAAACCAGTTCAGATAAAAGTTAAAATTCATTTTATGATTAGAACGAAAAATGATTTAAAATAACATAAAAGAGTATCGTAAATGCAACCTCAAATACCTTTAAGTAAAATTAAAGCATTAAATGGAAAGATATATGCACAACTCACTGCTGATGAAATAATTACACTTGATTATTACCGTCATCTAGGACGTAAATACGGTGTAAGTTTGTCAATGATAAATGATGCAGATAGTAAAGATTTAGCAAGTGCAAATTCAGAACAAGAAGCAAAGAAAATACTTCATAGAGGGAATGTAGTAATCAATGTATTTATAGGAGATTAATAATGAGTGATTTTGAAAGAGAACAGCAAAGACAAGAGCAACAAAGAAGAGAAGATGAAATAAGGAGACAAGATCGTGAACGTGATGATCGTCTTCGACGTGAAAGAGAAGAACGGGAAGATAGAGAAAGACGCGAAAGAAATAGGTAGAAATTAATATGAATTTTGAGTCACAAAAAGTCCATAAAAAATAATTAAAGGTGGCCAGATTTACTAGCCACCAAAAAAACTTTAATTCATATCAGTATAACTCTTATTAACCTGCCTTTGGGCTTCGGCTAATAATTCATCCCTATCTGTTTCATTCTTAATATTCTCAGTGCCAAATAAACTACATAAAACATCCCATAGCTCATCGCAGTTCATAGTTAATAAATTTGATTTGGATTCTTTGTAATTACATCTGATTAAATGAACGCAAGAATCGATTGAATTCAAGGCATTTGTGTATTTTAAACCTGTACTATTTAAGTCACCTTCAAATATAGGATTGCCACTATGATTAGAGCATATTTCCCTTAATGCCAAAGTGCTACCTTTTTGCATATATTTATCAAATTCGGGGTTATCTTTAATTAAATTTAATAGTGATAGAGATTCATTCCAGCTTTTTTTCTTCAGGCAATTTTCTATTGCCTTAACACTTACAACAGATTCTATTAGATTATGACTTTCATCATCTTCAATTTCATAAGCTGGTTGCAATTCATCTTTCAAAGGAAAACATGGCTCTCCATCTTTTGACATTGTATGTAAATTACTTCCGTTCAATTCAGTGCAACAAACCTTAGTACCACTTTCTAAAATATATACGGGTCTATGCCAATAATCTGTATAAGAGAACGTTGCTATTTGTCCGTTGATAAGTTTTAAATTGTTCATCTTATTCTCCTTTAAATTTTGAAAGTAAATCTTCATCAGACATATTTGCTTGTCCGTAAAAATGTTTAAATTCGTTTCCACACTTTGCATACCAGGAAACAATATTCCCTGTTATTCGTTCGCTAATATGAAAAAATTGAACTCCTGAGTAAGCGTGCCAGCGACATGGTGGAAGCACTCCAAGTTGATCTTCATAACGTTCTTCATCGATGATTTCAGCAGGAGGATCTAAATAATCTAATTTCTCTAATTTCTCTATTTCACGTTGATATTCTGCATACGTATAAATATGAATATCTTGATTGTTATATTCTTCTCTAACCTCTTCTAAAGTATTATCGTTAAGTTGTGTTCTACCGTTCGGTTTTACGAAATCTATCACCCAATATTTGCCCTTTTCCCACATTACCCTTTCAAGTTCATTGGCTTTAGTGTTACTTGTTTCTGTCATGGTTTTCTCCTTAGTTGAATGTGGTGATCAATCAAACTTGCAGAGCAAATACTTCAAGGGCAAAAACTATATGGTGCGGGCAGGAGGTACGACCACACGGTATAGGAATTTGATTTATTTCCGCTTGAAGTATTAGAGCCAAAGTTTAAGGTTTGCCTCAATTCATCTGAGAAAAGTATGTTTAAAACAGTAAAAAAAAATGTTGGTGTACTGATGTGAACTGTAAATAAAAAATAGATAAACTGTGTAAAATCGAAACAGAATTAATACCTAAAATGACAAATCAAGAAAAAAATATAACCACTAAATTTCAAACGATAATTGATAGACATATCATCAATTACAAAAAAGCTTTAGAGCATTACGACTACGCTCAAGAACATATGAGGCTTGCTAGTTCAAGTGCTGCATCTGCTGGCTACAATTATTTTCTAACCAATATTAGAGGTTTTGAAGATTCAAAAAAGCAGCTCAAAATATCAGTATGGCGCTCTTTGATTAATGCTACTAAGTTATCTGTTTTAATGGATAGCAAAACAAGAACAGAAATGAATGACGAACTTCAGAAAAAACCACCTGAAATTACGTATGAGAATGCATCGAATATATTATTCGATTTGTTTGAAAGGAAAAATGAAATATTGGCTAACAGTCTATTAAATGTATTTACAGGATTAAGTGGTTCTTACGTTTCAAACGATAAACTTAAGCTGACCAACAAAAGAATTATTTTAAATAATGTAGTAGGTGTAAACGGTCGTTATAGTAACTCAGACAAATTGACAGATTTAGATAGGTTTTTTCATTTCATTGACAATAACAAAAAGTTCACAGCTAAAAATTATTCTCATACTTTAGGTAACATCGTTAGTGGTATGCCCTACGGTTCACATAATCATTTAACTAAAAATGTAATGAAATATTTAGAAGAAATTAAAGAAGAAACACCGGATAGAACATTAGAGATTGACGGTAATGAAATAGATACTGATTATTTTTTTATTCGTGTATTTAGCAATAGTAATGCTCATGTATATTTCAAGCGTAAAGATTTAATAGTTCAGTGCAACAGACTAATTGCATATCACAATAAAAATAAAATAGGGCACTTCAGACTGGCATCATAGAAAATATAAACATGTTAAAATATAAAATCAGCATTAATGAAAAGGGACCTATAAAGTCCCTTTTACAGTTTATAAAAAAATGAATGAAAATATACTGTGGGTTAATCAAAAGAAACGAAGATATTATAGGGTTAGAATATACCTTGATTTACTCAATGATATTGTGATCGCTAGAGAATGGGGAAGTTTAGACTCTAATAGAGGTGGCAGTCTCAATTCTATATTGAGTGATAAAAATAAGTGTGAGGAAGTACTCGAATCAATATCTAAAAAAAGGAAGTCCAGGAACTACGAAATTATGAATCAGCCATAAGATCGTCAGGCATTATTATTTCAAAGGAATCAATATCACCACCTACAATCATTTTAGCCTCTTTTACTTCTGCACTACGCATATAATATTGCATTCCTAAAACTACAGTTTTTATAAAATCTTCCTTATGTGGATAAGCTTTAATTTGGGCTTTTTGCCATTCGGCTAAAGAGTCCATAAATGTCGTTTGACTGAAAACATAAGTACAATTTTGAGGCGTTGTAAGGGACATATCATTCTCCTATATTTTGCTCTGGCATTTCACCACTTGAAGGAACAACAGTTGCCCATTCTCCAAGTTTTAGATTTTCTTCAGCTTTCGTTATTGCTTCATCTAAATTCTTAGCCACTATTTCTATAGTCGTATGACCATCTGCAAGATGAATCGAAGCAATAAATTTCTTATCAGGTACTACTGTTGTGATACGTGTAGTTTTCAGTTGCTTCAAATCGGGTGATGATTTAAGAATATCTGCAAAATCTGATTGAAAGAAATCGAGTATTAGATTTTTATCTAAACCTGGTTTATTTGTTTTATTACCATCTTTAGAAAGCTCATATTCACCCAATGATTTAATTAAATCAACGTAACTAAATTGGTATATGGTATCGTGATTAGTCATGTTTATATTTTACCTTTTTTGATTAAATTAGTCATTTTAAGCAACTTTGGATTTAGCACCTTTTTCTGCAAGATCAATTAGGTAATTTGTTGCTTCACTTGCTCTATGAGCAGCTTCAAAAATATAATTGGAATCTTTTTTCATTTTCTTTAGATAAAAATCTATATATGGTGCGTGGTCATCACGAATGAGATTCTTCAATCCCAACCTTGCCATTAAGAAGCCTGCGGATAAGTCGGCAACTACTTCATCTTCACAGTATGAAATAGTATCGTTATTAATTAAACTTGGTCGGTTCAAACGATGTTTTGCGCCAGAGGCATGACTTAACTCATGTGCAAGTGCAGCGGCATAATGGTCTGATGAATGAAAACAATTAATATGGGGCATACTCACATAATCTTTAGTAACGTTGTAATGCGGTGTTCCAGCACCTTCTACGATAATTTTAATACCTGTATTTTTACCGAATTCATCAATCGTTTTATTCGGTTGGTTATTTCTTTCTGGAATCTTTGGTTTAAATTCATCTGGTAAGTCTGTTAGTTGATCAGCGTTCCATACATTGTAAGTTTTATAGTAAGTGGATGTTTTTTCTTCACCTGATTTTTCATCAATTTTCTTATATGTCATCGGCAATGTTACATGCGTACCAGATTGACCTTTGTTATTACAACCAATACTCTTTAATTGTTTAAACGCAAACCAGTAAGGCGATGAATAACCTTTCGTATATGCTCTAGTCATTAGTCTTAAGGCATTGATACCTGAAAACATATTTCCATCGTTTCTAAGTGGCATTTGTAATGGTGCGCTATCGTAAGTTTGAACCCAAGGTACTACTCCCTCTTCCAGTACCGCTATAATTTCATCTGTTACCTCTTTATGAATATCGATTCTTTTCATTGGCTTTTTGTTTTTCATTTTCTTTCCTTGCTTGTTAGTTGTGAACTTTCTAATCACGCGTGAAAAGACTTAGACAAGTGCAAATAGCCTAATGGTGCGGGCAGGAGGTACGACCACACGGTTAGACTATTTGGCTCTGCTTCACTTGTGTACGGATTTTTAGCGTGTAAGTTCTCTTACAACTACAAAAGCCTAGGAAAGCTAATAAAAAGCTCTTTGATAGAGATAAAAATAGTAGAGGCTAAACTTGAACCCAAGATACTGGGAGTAGATAATTTAAAGCTAATCAATAACCAATCAATCAAAGGGAAATATGGTAATTACCAGTGTAGATTTTACGAAAGGCGAAAACAAAATATCGAGTGTTTTTCTCGTTGTTTCTGCGGATAAACAAGTACTAATGACTATCGACGTAGATGAAATGCACTATGACAGTATTCATACCGAGTATGTGAATATAATTACTTTCCTTGCCAGTGAAGCAACGGATACCGCTGTTGAATATTTTGAATATATAAACCAACGAATGAAGCAACTTATGAACGCTACGATATATAAGGTGTCGTTACATAAAAATATCTATGAAGATTTAATACATTCAGAGAAAGCTAACGATTTTAAATCCTGGGAAGAATACACCACAAAATTTTCATTTGAGGAAATAAAAGATAACGGTAGCAGTGATAATCAAGACATAGAATCGTTACAAATGTATTAGCACCGGTTATGACATTCCTACAAAAAATTTCTTCAGATCAACAAGAGTTTCTAAAGTTATTAGGTGTTCTGTTGATGACACTAGATCATATAGTTGCGGTACAAAACGACTACCCTCACCTATTCCACTATCTAGGAAGAACTGTAATGCCATTATTCGCATATTTGCTCGTTTATAATTTTATTAATAGAACATCAAACAAGAAAAAATACATTACAAAAATACTGATTGTTGGGATTATTTCGCAACCAATATTTGAATACGCGATCATTGATGAAGATCCAGAATTAAATATTTTATTTACATTGGGTATTGGAATTGCATTTCTTTATGCACATGAGTTAATTCAAAAGAAAGCCACCCTAATTCAAATAAAAGCAGCACTTTACACTGCACTATTTTTAATCGTTTATCTTATTGGATTTAAAGTTAGTTACCATCATAGCGGCTTAATCACTATTTTTGCTTTTTATGCTTATTTGAAAAATCCAAATCCGATATTGGCTATTCTTTTACTATTGGCAATAATCAGTTTAAATTCATTACTCACAAGCAATGAGTGGCTAGGATTTTATGGATTATTGTTATTTCCCATCGTATACCTCATTAAAAAAACAAATTTCAAAGTAATTAGAATGCCTGGTTGGTTATTTTATGCTTTCTACCCTGCACATTTGCTCATAATTAAACTTATTGTTGATTTATAGACGCTGTACGCTGATTTAACTACAGTTACCCTTAGTGAATGCTGTTTCATGCGTGTAGAGGCGTACAAATTGCTGTTTAATTAATGAATGGGGATAAGTTGGCCGTAAGACTAACTTTTTAAGATAAAGCTTTTGTAGGAAATTGCACAACGTTACTTAAGCATTTTTTCAATGAGTATAAATCAAGATTTTCTACACAGTGAGCCATAAGCAAGTTATCAACAATTACTGACACATTGTTTTTATGCTCTACACTTGAACTTGGATTATCAGTGTAGAGTAAATATAAGGCTACTGAATTAGCGATTTGGTTGATATCAGCATTATCTTTTAATTTTGGATACTCATTTACAATAGCATTTTTAATTCTTTGTTGTTCTTCTGCGCTAGTATAATCTTTCCAGCCGTTTTGATATTCCCAAGTTTTATTTTCTGTCAAATCTAACCTATCTTCTAGGTCTTCAAGATCAATTAATAACTTATCGTTAGCTACTAATAAGTTTTTAGCAATTAAAGAACCCTGCAAAAACATATTATTAATAGTTTTTTCATCCGACATTAAAAGATAGGTTGCGATACCTTGAGCTGAAGATATATGTGGAGGTACTGAAGACATAAAATCACTCTAACATTCATTGAAAACAATATTGTAATAAAAATAACAAACGGATCATATTTTACTACAGGTAACATCAAAAACACTAACAAACCGTTTAACTGATGCGTTGGAAAAGCAATTTATTTTACGTCATAATTAATAAAACTAAATCAAAAATAACAACAATCAATGCACAATAAAAACGACATATCACATTACTTTGATTGGACTACTTACCCAAAACAGAGTTTAGAATATCTTTTAAAAGATTTTCTTTATACCCGGAGTATATTAATTGAAGAATATGAAAATTCAGTGTGCCCGTTTTATTTCAAGTCTAATTTCATTAAAGAGAATAGATATATTAGAGAGATTGAATTAAGACTTGAAGAACTAAATAAAATAGGAAAAAAAGTTAACCAGGATTAAAAGATTTTTCCGACATTAAGCGAGAACACTGTAATATCAACATCAATATCTTTAATTTGAAGATCACCATAGGCACCGCCTGTTATTTTAGCTTCAGTGCCTACATCAACATGTCGAACATGTGCATTTAAAAACCAGCCTTTAGTTACATCTACATCAACTCCAACCTGTGCTGCTAAACCAAAAGAGTCATCAATAGACATAGATGAATAGCCTGCTTGAGCTAAACCACCCTCGGTTTTTTCATTAAAGAATTTAGTGTAATTCAATCCTAAGCCAACGTAAGGACGAATATTAGAATTTGGTTTAAAATGATAATTAAAACCAATAATCGGTGAAATCTGTTTCGTCGTTCCTAATTTTGATTTTCCATCTAATTGTTGTGCTGTTAATGTTGCATCTAAAACATTATTAGGGTTCACATCATGTTCAAATGGCAAGCCCAATGCTATTTCAGCTTCTACATTACTAGACAGCATATAACCCAAAGTACCTGTTAAACCAGTTACATTACTTGCAGTAATCGCAGTACCAGGAAATGGTGTTGGTGGTGATACAACGTCGAGCGTGCCTGATGTTGTATCAAGTGATAAATGACTAATACCTATTCTTCCTATTAGATCATTTTATCTAAACAATAAGCGTTTAAAGAAGTTGTGATTAATGTAAATCCTACGATTATTTTTATTTTTTTCATGAATTTATTATTTATTATTATCTTAATTTAAAAACATTGGACATTTCTTCTATATCATTATCAATTAGGTCTTGATCATCGTTAGTGTTTTTTCTTTTATTGATATACATTTTATGATCAGCAATATCGATAAGAGAATTAACATTATCACCGTTTGTTGGATATATTGCAGAACCGATACTAACGCCTACAGCAAAACGCAGTTGATCACTTTGCATAAGCTTTGAAATAACCTCTGGTATTTTTGTTTTGATTTTTTCAATGAGATCGTAATCATCCCTATTAACCATAAAGCCAATTAAAAATTCATCACCACCTTGTCGAGAAATCAAATCACTTTTACGCATTACCGTTTTTAAACGAGATGCAGTAATTCTTAAAACCTCATCACCTAAACTATGTCCGTAAGTATCGTTAATACGCTTAAATTTATTTAAATCCATAAACAAAACAACTAACGACATATCTAATCGTTTTGCATCTTCGAGCATTATTTTAAGTCTTTCTCGTGAGTGTCTTCTATTTGCAAGACCAGTTAATTCATCGAGTTAGAAATTATCCCTATAACAACTGAACTCGTAAGGAAAAATATATTATTTAAAATAACGTTTATATTTCGATCTTCTTTTATAAATAAAGACATAGCTATAAATGTTGTAATCATAATGGATGATATAGCGATTGAAGTAATCGTATTTATATAAGTACCAAGAAAGACCGTTATGATCACCAGTAATAAGCCTGCAAAATAGGTTGTGTAAGCAATGCTTTTTACATCAGTATGATAGATCATCATTATGATAGAGAAACCAGCTACACCGTAAATACCACCCGCTATATATGAATAGTTTGTTAAGAAGAAAGAACGTAGATAAGTTGTAAGATATGTACCAATTAGAGCCATACAAAGAATAACTCTAATATACAGAATATCATTTAAAGAATCTTTTGCAGAAAGATAATCTAAGCCAATTCCAGCAATAAACAATGCAACACTTAAAGCGGTCATTAGACGCGCCATAAATATTTTTTCGTCAGCCAGATTATCATCGGGCAAGTTGTAAGAATAAGCCATTTATTTTTATAATTATTTAGTAATAGTTAAACTATATATGAAACTATTATCATAATGGCTCAAAGTATTAAAAAATAAGATAAAAGGTAGTAAATTACACCAAAAACCCCTAAAAACAGATAAATGGTTAATTTCTTAAATGGGCAAATATGTTAACAGTTGTCTCCTCACAACTGATACTTAAGTCTGAATGTTGCGTTTTTGATTCATCAACAAGTCTCACCAAATCATCGTGTGATCGGTGATGTAAGTACCATTGACCATATACTTCCATAGCAATTCTATGTGGGTTAGTGATATTAATATTACCTAAAGCAAGAACTCCTCCTGGTTTTAAAAATTTAAAGTATCGTTTCATAAGCGCAATAAAGAGTTTGTCTTTAAAATAATCAAACATACCTGCTGACCAAACAACATCATATTTTTTATCACTTCTATACCTCAAGGCATTTTCATTCATGAAACGTATTTTACTTGTGTGATCATGGCAAAGTTCCTTGGCGTAGGCTATAGAATTAAAATCCATATCAATACAATCGATCTGTATATCTACATCAGGTCTTTGATCAAAAAACTCTTTAACATCACGACAAGGACCAGAGCCTATGTTCAAAACACTAAGGGATTTTTTATTCTTATACTCTGCATCGATGAAGTTATTAAAATACGCTTTACGGTTACGCAAAGCGACACTGGCTGATAGTTGTTGATACATATAATCCCATGCTTTTAAGTGCTCTATGTCAGTGATGTGATTAGTATGAACAAAATCTACAAGTTGAAAGTCACCTGCATAGCCATGCGGTTTAAGGAAAGTAAATCCGAGCAAGGTATCTAGCGTTAGTATAGGTTTTAATATTTTATAAAAGTGAGCCTTGGTTTTTTCATCTGCCTTATCGATAACATCTGCAACTGCACGTATCATTGTATCATCTTCAATGGTCGGGCCTCCTTTTTCGATCATAATCTCCGTTTCTAATAAAATATCAAGATTTTGACCTTTAATTAAACGTAAACTCGCATTACCCATAAAATGATTTCCTTATCAGCTGATGGTTTTAAAATTTTATTTTTATATATACAAATACCCTTAATATAATTACGTTAGTAACGCTAAATAGTAGTATTTATTTAATAGCGAACATACACTTATATGTGAAACAAAATGCATTTTGGGTTCAGTTTCTATACAGACGAAAAAAAGCACCCGACTAAGGGTGCTTAAAACTGCTACGTTTTATTCACTATTAGACTGCCAGTATTTCAGGTAAGTATTCTGCCAATTTTTTCTTAATATTCTCTGGCAAGTCACCATTTTGCGTAGCATCAAATTCTTTACTTATTTTTTCAACAAATAAAGATTTTGATAATGACTTATGTGGTTCAAGCCATTTTTTACCTAAAAGATCACTCGCTAATTCGTGTAAATCTGGCAAGGTTATACGCTTAAAGAAATTCTCTTTTGTTGGTCGCCAGTAATCAACTTTATTAAAATTAGTTAGTTCATGTAATGATTTATAGATATTATCTTCATCACTTGCGTATTGATGTGCATTCGCTTGTCCTGACATCGCGCCACAAATACCTAACAACTGCATCACCTCTTCATCGTTTAATTCGTTAAACTGTTTAAAGGACTTATTAATATCCGTTTCAACCCATTTTGTATTTAGTTCTGTCTCGATTTTTTGAATTTCTTTATACGCATCAGAAGCGATAAAATCCGTATCTCTATAAATTGAGTCTTTAGCATCGGCTGAAAAGCATCGATTCCAGTAAGAACTTCTATAATCTTTCGTTTCTCTATAAGCAGATAAAACGGTATAACATTGCTCAAATGCAAAAGCACGAAAGGCTAATTTAGGGTGTTTCATCATATTCAGCTGAAACAGTTGAATATCATATCTAATCATGTCTTCCTTATGTGCGTTAGTAAGACCACCTTTCTTTACGTCCACATTATTAGGTGTATCGGTTTCTTCTTTATCTGGATTATTAGAATCAATAAAGGCTTTCCACTCTTTGTAATCTTTTGTGTTTTGTACACCTAAAAGAATATTAAATTTACCTGAGTAGTCAAATGTTACCATCGCGCCTGAATGTTTTTTTTGGTCTTCGGTAAAGTCCAAATACTGTTCAGCTTTCTTTAGTTGAGTTTCGTGTTTTTCACGAGCTTTTGTGCGTTCATCATCCAATTTAGTTTCGGTTTCCTCGTCCAAATCCCAACCGCTTTCTCGCTGTGCTTCATAGTAAGCGCTGTCTGTGTCCTCTGCTTCCTTTTCCAACTTAGCTAACAAGTTTTCAAGTTTCTTAGGAATACCCACATAGGATTGCTCAAGTCTATTATCAAAATCACTGAATGTTTTACGATCAAGAGAAACATCAACCCATTTCCAATTTGCCTTATTTAAGGGTTTGGCTTTTCTTTCTAGCTTTTCTTTTGCTATCTGCTCAACAAGTGCTAAATCAAGAAAATTCACTTCATCTTCAAATAGGTCTGTTGATACTGCGCCACCACGATCTTTATAAGTTTTATAAGTAACAAACTTACCAAGCGCGGAATCTTTAGAGCATGTGTTTTCGGTAAAGTGTTTTTTTATGTCCCAAGGATGGTTAGACAATGATTTATTATTAAAGTATTTCAATTGTTTCTTTTTATCAGGCTCAATCGTAAAGGCTTGAATGGTTTTTATGTCGATTTTATCATCTGAGAAAGCTTTAATAATGGTTGGATGAACACCACCAAGCGCAAGGTACTTTCTAACAACTGTTGAAGGTGTAGATAGGACTAAAGAAATATCTTCAACACTTTTGTTATCTTCGTGTAATTTAAAAATAGCATTAAACAGATCAGATACGTGCATATCCTCTCTTAAATAGTTTGTGGCTACACTAGCAAGCAAACCCTCTTTAATATCAATCACGCGACAAGGAACGGTATAATTAGCCTCTAATTGATTATTTGAATCGAGTTTACCAAGCGCAATAAATCTTCGTTGACCATCGTGTATTTCAAAACCGTCTTTTGACTTTGACACAACTAAATTTTGCAATAAGCCCTGCTCTTTAATAGATTCGATAAAAGACAAATCATCTTCCGAGTTTGTCAGTTTTTTACGCGCATTAAGGGGTGAAACTGAAAGGGATTTTAAAGGTATTTGAATCACCTCGTTATTAGATTTAATTGCATTGTTTTTAGCTGTAGTTTTTTCATTTGTAGCAGTCATTTTGATACTCCATTGTATTGATAAATAAAACCGAAGGTTTAACAAGTACAAACCGTCTTTTTGAATGTAGTTTGCACATGCAAACGCTCGTTCCCAGCGAGTTGGGACGTGGTGAATAAATCAACCAAACATGGAATAAATTAGTACTGCCGGTTATTTTTTTTAACCGCCAGTACTGTTTTTTTATGCCGTGAAAGTGGTTTATTTAGGGCGGCGTAATCGCCTATCAGTACAAAAACAAAAAACCTGAAAGGAGCCTCAAAAATTAGTTAAGCGTAGGGACTACGCAAGAAATAGCGTAATGATTGAATAAACTGGATAGGTTTACGGTATGCGGTTAATGGTCCATCACAAATTTTTACATCGTTTGTGTGAGACCTCTAATCGCGTGTTGTGGTGTAGGAAGCGGCTTATTACGTAAAAGACGCTTAAAACGCCAATAACACACTGTAAACCTATCCTGTTTAGTATTGAATAAGCATTCACGGCCAACAAGGCTGTGAATTTCCCTAAAGCCTACCAATAAGCTTTGTCACACCTTCTTACCGTTACTCTTAAAAAATGTTTCTGCAGCAGTAAGAATTTTGCTAAAAGGAAATCTATATGATATAAAAAAATTGTTAAAAAATGTTTAATTGTTCATTCCAAAAAACAATGTTGAATTCTCAAAATGTGAGTAAGAGAGAATAAGGTTATTAACCTGGCACAATTAACCCATTGGGACTACATAATCCCAATAGGGGTGTAGTTCCATTTTTTAAAAGGAGTTACACCATGAAAGATCTAGCAAAAGAATCACTGATTAAGTTTATTTACTCGATTGGAAAGTTTGGATTATTAAGCCACATCAATCCAGATGAATGCACGTTAGTTTTCGAGCCGATTAGGAATATTTCAGGAAGAGATGAATTAAACCTAAGACGTGAGTATCACAGAAACCTAACAATGCACCACCAGAAGCACAACAGTATCAGGATTCACAAAAAGTCTTCTGTGCCATTTGTTGACATAAGACTAGACGTTGCTAACAGAAAAACAGTCACTATTCCCGTTGAAGGTATTTGTACCGAAAACGGCATTAAGACTGTTCAGATGTTAGTTAAAAACGGATATAGATGTGCTCAAAGCGTTAATGATACAAAGCCACCTTGTAATGAAGTTTTCCATTTAGGAAAGTGTAAACAAGTAACTTTAAGTCATAAGGTTGATTTAATTGTAGAAAAAGTAGCAATACTTAGACCACTTTTAGAAATGACTAACGTTAAGACTGCAACTATTGTGATGTTGGATAAAAGCTTAAGCGCATCTTTATACAATGATGAACTAGAGCAGTTAAACGCATCAAATAAATAGCTAATAAATAGCTATAACATTTCATAACACCCAGTCGGGAATATTCCCGATTCGGGGAGTGTTCCCACTTATTAAATAGGAAGGAACACTATGGATATGAAATACCAGGAATTCATTGGTACTGCATTAAGCACTCTTGTGAATAATAACGCTGCTCAAAAAGAGCAACGTATCAAGACTGATTCATTTATAGGCATTGTTAGATACCTCAATGAATCAGATAATTGGAAAAAAGTAAGTGAAGGCTGGAAAAATATATCTGGTCATTTACTCATTACAAATGGTCGCAAAGGTTTTATTTTGCACCGTATTCATTAAGCACCAAAAGGATTACACCTTTTGGTGTAATTCCTCAATTTTATATAGAGGAATAGAGTATGAATAAGGACGAGTTTAATCAATTTGCAAAGAAGGCAAAGGAAGCTTTGAAACAGTTTTCAAATAGCATTTCACCTTCGATACATTTTGTAATTAATTCTGATAAAGATTTTATTGAAGTATTAGAAAAACATAAGCACTGGACGAAAGACAACGATCTTGATGTTTGGTTTTCAGAAGATGGACATGCTATACATTTTTTTGAAAAAGCTTATTATTTTAGTAATGCTGAAAATTTTTAGTATTAAATATGATCAAAAAAAGAGCTACGTTAGTAGCTCTTTTTTTTTGTGAAAAAATCAATCAGCTGTAATACCTAATTCATCTGCAAAATATGATTTTTGTAACCAAGAAATTGCTAGTTCCTGGTCTGCATTACTATAATCCGGTTCATTAGTAATATCCAAAAGGCGTTTTATCAATTCCTTATTATTTGTATCTAAATTAGCAGATATATCTAAAAAGGACGGAGCTTTAAATTTAGAAGAACAAGCCGATAATAAACATTGGGCTAATGTGAATGCTGAATCACCATCTTTTAGAAACATTATCTTTTCAATAGTTTGATCAATTATTTTCATTAGTTTAACTCCTGGTATTGTTTTTCTGTGTTTTTATCACCCTGCCCTGTTGAAATAACCAACAAAGTTAAACCAACAAGGAATGTAGGAATAATACAAAGATAAGTCCAACCTGATAATACAAAAAACAAGAAACCGCTAAACATACAAAACAAAGAACCAGATACAAATAAAGGTATATCTGCGGTATGTAAAAAAGAAATAATTTTTTTCATAATTTAAAACTCCAATAATTAATAATGATCACATTCCTATATGGATTGTTATTAATTGTTGTTTTAAACCGTAAAAAAAAAGCCTTTATCAAATGAAAAAGGCTTAAGCTTGTGATTGATAAAAAGAAGGGAAACTCAAAAAGTCTCCCTTCTTTACTCTTACTAAAAGTAGATAATATTAAATTATAAAATCCAACATCATCGTTACTCCGGTTTCGGGTTATCAATCCGAATAAAGAGTGTACCAATGAACGTAAAATGAGTCAAATTAACGAAAGATAATTCTAGCTTAAAAAGTACAAATACATTAGAATCACCCCAGTTATTAGATTCGTACATTAAACACCTTTTGCATCACTAACGTTAAAAGGTGTATGAAGTACGATATTGGTAGTGGTACTTCATACACCTTTACCAGCAAAGATTAGCTATAGAAGGGATAAAACAACGTGATATGGGACACAAGTTCGCATATCAAACACCTATTTATAAATTTATCGGTACATTAAACACTTAAAACATAGATAGCTTCGGTACATTAAACACCAAAATGCGCCTACATTCGGTACATCAAACACCTTCATTTTAGGGAATTCGGTACAATAGACACCCTTTCTACAAGCTTCGGTACATCAAACACCTTCTTATTTCACTTCGGTACTTTAAACACCTTTGTTTTGATTCGGTACATCAAACACCTATAATAGTGAGGTCTGCCCTTTTTTGCCTGCCTGTCTTTTCTTACAAAAACCGATAAATGCTTTTTGTAATTTTTTAGCATTCAAATCAAACTTATCTATATTCTCAAAAACCCATGAATCGAAATCTTGTTTTAAAATATAAACGTCTAAATCTGGACATACTAACTTTGCATCCTCAAAAGTTTGAGGTGAAAACTCAGGTAGAGTAAAGGAGTCTTCAGATTCGTTTTTACTCCACCATTTTTTCTTTTGGTGAAAAATAACAATATCACGTGGTCTATCAAACTCGATAACAAAATCAGGAAAGTTAAACTCACCGCTTTGTTGATGTGTTTCAATAAGGGACTTAATGGATCTTCTAAGTTCTTTTTTTATAACTACCAAGTTATCTGTATTTGAACCCATTTTAATAGCCAGCTTATGAATGCCAATTTCCCAAGACATTTTACGACCTATATGTTTACGGGCAATATCGTATATTCTTTTCTCTTTTGGACGTGTAAGGCGAAATATCTTTGGATTAACGGTAAGTATCTCTGTAGTCTTTTCTCGCGATACAGGCTTAAATAACTTCTCTGATAAGCTAACCACGCACGATTCTATACGACCATCCCTTTTATCGTCTTTACGCTTAATGTAATAACCATCAATCCAACCATATTTTTCTGTATTAACTTTACCATCACTTACTATATTAGTTTTTATACGCGTACCATCTAATCGATCAAGAGCAGCAATGATTAATTTATATGCTCTACCGCCATTACTCTTATTTGCATGTTTAAAATAGTCATTAATACTTACCTCTACATGCCTTGTTACTTCCTCACCGTTTCTAATTTTCTGGCGCAATTGTGATATAATATAAACAAGTAAATCCTTGTCATAAATCGTTGCTCTACCTTTACTGCTTGGGCTAATTTCTATCCAGTTATCACCGTTTTCATATCGTATTTCATTATTTACAGGACGTTTACTTAAACTAAAAAATGGATGTTCCATGTGAATCTGAAGGTCTTTAAATGTTTTCAAATCTTCATCAGCTACAGATATGATTTTCTTCTCAGGCTTCTTAATATCTTTTTTCCTGGTTGTAACTTTACTATTGAGAACTTTAGCTTCAGGCATTGTGGATAACTCCTTTTTTACATTTCGGTACTTTATACACCAATGTTCGGTACTTTGCACACCTTTCTTCGGTACTTTAAACACGTCTATTCGGTACTATAAACACCTTATATCTCTATTTATTAATATAATTCAAAGGGTTACGGCTGTTTTTAAGATCGTAACACGTTTTAAACACTTCTTAACTCTTTAAAACACAAAGCTTCGCTTGTATTCATGCCCGATTAGCGGGCTATGAATTGCGCGAAAATCGCGCGCCTAACCCTCGCTTCGCTCGCCCTGCCTAAAGGCAGCCTGAATAATGAATCGCTACGCGATATTCTTTATTTTTGGTTATACATAAAACTTCATTAGCCAGCTAATGAGGTGTCTTTGTTGTAATCCATCATTTCCAAACCTACCAATTTAGATGAATTCGCGGTGCTCATGATTCTTAATGCTAGGGGGTAGCGACCCCCCTTTTGCGTTAAGAAGTTTCTAATATCCATTTTAGAAACAGTAAATGTAAATTTATCTAATACAACGTAAACGCAAAATTCCCGCCTTTGTCGCTAACGCTCCGTTTGGCAAGAAGACATTTGCCTTGTCGAAAATCGTCTTCTTGTAATAAATATCGAGTAACACATAGAACTGTTTATAGGTTTCATGTGCTTACTATGGAGCTAAAGATTAGATCGATATTTAAGTAAAAAAACGTGATGTGACACATAAAGCTAGATTTTCAATAAGAAGAATATGTGTTTTTTCTGTGCATACGTCACTATTGCTATCTGATAGTGACGTATGCAAGTAATTCGCCTCCAAGGGCGATATTACGTTGATACGTAGGGTAAAAAATTGTATATTTCGGATTATGGACGGATTATGGACGGATTATAGGGCAAAAAAAGCCCTATAATCCGTATAATTTGAAATAAAAAATTATTCAAGAATTGGAAGAAACGATGCTACGCAGCGTTTCCAATAAGGCTTCAAAAAGCATAGAGAGAAGTCGGCAATGGTGAAACACATTGTATGCTGAGTGACAATCAAAATTGTCTTTGCCAATTTTGATTCAAGAAATGTCAGTAATGACATTGTTTTAAAAAATCAGGAGATACTAGAAATAGTATTGCTTTATCAACCCAGTGTTAAAACATTTATGTTTTAACGTTTTTTCAATTCCAACAGGAGGAAATATTAATTTACTTAAGGTAATACTTTCATTTAATTAGCTTTCAAAAGATTGCGAATAAATGTTTAACCGTTGTTATGGTCTATCAGTTATACACACACTATTTTTATAGTGATTACAAAATCTCAATACATCGAGTGAGTCTTTCATAAGCGTTTAGTTTATGAATGGTGTTGAACACTGAGCAAAATAAAGTAAGCACTGATACAGAGAAATACATGAGTAAATTAACGTGGGAACTTAAGCAATTACAAAATCGAAATCCTGATGGTGGGATGGGAACAAGAGCCAATAGACGAAAAGTTTTAAATATGGTCTGTACTCAACTCAAGGAACTTGGTTTTAACCAAATGAACAAAGACGCTTTAAAAGAAAAGCATGTAAGGAAATTAACAGATCGATGGATTAAAGAAGGTTTAAATCCAGGAACAATCAAAAATCGATTGTCTCATGTCCGGTGGTGGGCAAGTAAAGTAAATGCTGCACACAAAATCCCAAGTAATGATGTTCTTGGAGTAACAAGACGTGTCTATGTTACTCAAGATAATAAAGCCGTTGAATTAAAGAAAGAACATTTAGACAAGTTAGATAACCAATATATAAAATATAGTTTACGTCTTCAGTCAGCCTTTGGTTTAAGAAGAGAGGAAGCCATAAAATTCAGTGTTAATTATGCTGATAAAGGCGACCATATAAAATTAAAAGATACCTGGTGCAAAGGAAGTCGTACAAGAATCATCCCTATAACCAATCAAAAGCAACGTATTTTATTAGAAGAAATACGTAAATATACTGGTGGCGGTTCCCTCATTCCAAAAGAAGATAGATATATCGATCAACTCAACCGATATCGATATTTAGTAACAGAAAAAAATGTTGGCTTCAGCAAAGGACACGGCTTAAGACACGATTATGCACACAGAAGATATAAGGAACTTTCTGGCAACGAACCTCCTGTTCGTGGTGGAAAAAGACAAGCGGACATGAAACCCGATGAAAGGCAAAAAGATAGAGAGATCAGATTGGTTCTTAGTGAAGAAATGGGTCATAGTAGAGAACACATTACCTCAATATATTTAGGCAGTTAATAACAAGGCGGGTAGCCGCCTTCTTTTTCGCTACCGCGAAAAATTCAACCTGCTAGATAACTGCCCGAAGAACGATAATGGTGAAAAACATGATAAAGAAACAAAAAAATAAAAAACAATTTTTTAGTTTTTTTAAAAAAAATAACAAACAGGACCAAGAGAATGATAATTCTCAAGCTCCTGTTAGTAGATCACGATTTGGAGTTATTGAAACAAAAACACCAGATGAAATACTGGATTTATACGAAAACAACATTGTTCACTTATTTCAACCATTACAGATATCCGAAGATGTATTTAAAGCAATTTATATTCCTTTTTTAAAAAATGTAGCTAACTTAGTTCAATCACTGCCCTGCCCCACTATCGAAGAATTCCATAATCAGGAAGGATTATTTCGCCTTTGTCTAACTGCTGGCAACAATGCAGCAAAAAAAAGAATGGGATATACATTGCCTCCTGGGGGAAGAACGGATCTTCAAACAGAACAAAAACATGCTTGGACATACGCGGTTTTTACAACAGCTATTTATACCATCCTTCAAAACCATATATTAGATTGCAATGTTGAAGTATCAGATGATGCAAAGACATTTAAAAAATGGTCAGTGTTCATAGATAAACCGATTGGTGATTTTAATTTTTTTAGAGCCAAAACAGATACCAGCAAAAAAGATGTAGATTTATCATTTGTCTGTGGAACGTTTCTTTTACTAAAAACTATTCCTGAAAACGGACTTGAGTTTTTAATGATGTACGATAATGTTTTTAAAGAATGGACTGCCTGCTGTACTAATAATGAATCTAATATGAGTTGTCTTAAAGAATTTACTAATGAGTCATACTTAGTGAATACAACGATACTAAAACAAACAGAGAATGAAGTTATTTCTAGTAATAGTGATGAAGAGATTGTTACTCATTTAAATGAAAACAAGTCAGAAAAAATAAAATCGGTACCAAGTAAAAAAACTAAGAATGATAAAAAAACAAAAATCGACGCGCAGCGTGAACTTCCATCCATCACAGATTCGATTAACGAATCAAACAATAAAATTGATAATTTCTTTAATTGGGTAAAAGAAGGCATCGGTGACGGTGAATTATTACTGAATAATAAACAGTCTCTTATTTTTGGTATAGAAGCAGGTATATTTATTAACCTTAAAGAAACAATAAATAAATATTGCCGTGTTAATGAATTTAGTTCAAAGATAGCAAATGAATTGGAAACGCTAATTATTAATGATAAAGCCAATGATCTACAGAAAAACTCTAGTGAAAAAAATATTCATAAAGCGACACGTAAAAATGCAACACTTAGAGGAATAATCGTTGACCATTCATTTTTAGGATTAGAAACAAAACCATTAACAGATAATCAGATTGTATTTGATGAAAGCAACCAAACAGAATTAGAAAGTTTCTAATTCCTGGCAAGTGAGGTTACACAATGACTACCAAACCCAAAGAAGTTAAATCTAATGCTCATATTGATTTGTACAGTGGATTTAGCAAAAGGCTTATAAGTGGGAGACAGACAAAAAAGAAATGGCAAAACATTTATGGGTTTAATAATTTTAACAAAAAAATATGGACAATATGGTATCAAGCTAAATTAGATAACCCTTACGCTATTTGGTATCTATATAAAGTATCTAAAAAGCTAAAAGATTCTGAAGATAAAATTGAAGAATTTGAAAATAAGTTTTATGACTTACTTTTAGAGCATAAAAAGCATATTAAAGATCTAAAATTCAAAAGCTTTGTCAAAAAGCACTACTCTTTTAATTTAAAAACGCCTTACAGTTGGGCATATTTAAGATTGATCGAACGATTTGATAAAATATGTGAGAGTATTTTACAGGCACATACAATTGGATTAATAAGTGATAGTGAAAAATATACGATGTTTTCTAAAGCATCGCATATTTTTGTTTCTTCATTTACTGAACCACAAGAGTATAGAGAATTCAATATCACAAGAAATGATATCAAAGAACAAACACCAGCTTATCAAAAGGCAGGAAATATTATGGGTATCATTCCACCTAAAATATTAAGTGGTGAATTAAAAGCAGATTTCTTACCAAATACAGAGCCACAAATAAGTAAATAATTTTATTTAAATCAAAAACGTAAAATAAGTTAAAAACACGAAAGCGACATATTAAATATTATGAATAAAATTTTTATTTTGACTGAAAAAAGAACGGCTGGAATTGAATTAGCCTATGCACTTGAGAATGCTTTTAATAAAGACTACAGCATCTTAGAAAAACAAAGTAAGCAGCAAGGGTTTTTAGAGGATGATAAATATATAATTTCCTGGGCTGCAGGACATTTATTTAGACAATGTTCACCTTCAGAAATTAAGCCTGAATATGGACTCTATCAGCATTTAGAAAATGATGAAGATTATCGTATGCCTAATTTACGATATGAAGTAGAAAAAAAATCAGATGATGCGCCCTACTCTATAAAACAAATAAAAATATTAAAATCACAACTTAATAGAAAAGAAATAAACACCTTTATTATTGCAACCGACGCTGACGCTGAAGGTCAATCCATTGCAATGGATTGTCTTGAGCAACTAACTAATATTAATAATAGAAAAGTTTTAAGGTTTTGGAACACCGGTTCTTATAAATCAAAAGAAGCGGTTAAAAAAGCGATGGATACTTTACTTTCTAACGAAGATCCAAAATATGTTTATCTTCATCAATCACAGATTGCAAGGCAGATGTGTGATTACCTTACTGGTTTGAAAACAACAAAAGCAGCTGTTGATTTCTACAATAAACCGTTCTATTTAGGTCGTGTTAAAGGTGTAATCATTGGTTTAATAGGCAACCGTGAAAACGAAATTAATAATTATCAATCATCAAATTACTGGACTCTATTGGCTAATAAAGATGAACTTCTCTTTAAGCACTTTTTTTATGAAAAAAATGAAGATGGTAATGCTATTAAAAGTAGCCAGTACTTTAATAAGAATGAAATACAAAACGTCATAGACAATGTATCTGAAGTCGATAATAAAGTAGAAGTAGAATCTTTTACTAACAACGAAATACAAACTAAAACTAGACCACTGCCATTATCGGGGTCTGGTTTCGCATCAGATATGATGGGGCAATTTCCAATTGAATATGAATCTTGTAATGATATTTTAGATTACTTAAGAGATGAAGGATTTACTTCATATCCTGGAACTAATGGAGTTTGGTTCAGCACTGATGATAGCGAAGATGTGAAAGCAGCACTTGTGACAGCTACTAATTACTTTGATACACCCGCAGAATTTAATAAACATGCCTATCTATTCAATAATAAAAAAGCAGAAAAGCAAAATCATGCACCACTGCATCCGACAAATAAAATACCTACGGCAAGTGATGTAGAAAAATGGAACAAATCGAAAACCCCTTTTATAAAAGAAGGATATGAACTCATAGTTAAACGAATTCTAGTATCTTTTTTACCTGATGATTTATTAATAAAACAAAAGTTAATTGTAAAATCATTGAAATATGGCCACCTTTTTGAAATTACAGGTCAAAGAGCGATGGAACAGGGCTGGCGCTCTTTGGTTAATAAGGAAATAAATGATTCAACGTTTAATCCAGGTGAAGAACTTAAACAGGGTATGGTGCTATATTTTGATGATCTTCAGGTAAAAGAAAGCGAAACTAAACCACCTTCACTTTATACAGAAAAAACATTGCTAGATACATTGCTTAATGTCAGTGGTGTTATCGATAAAATGCTTAAAGAAACCGATGATCCAAAACAAAGAGATAAGTATAAAAAAATAAAAAAACTGCTTAAAGGTGCTGGTGGTATAGGTACAGATAGGACTAGAGCCACTATTATTAATAGTTTATTCGAAAATAATATGATTGAATTAAACAAAACCAAGCAAATTACTTTAAGTGCTCAAGGATGGGATATGTTTAAAATCTACCCCCCTGCCCTAAAAAGTATCGTGCTAACAGCAAAATGGGAAAATACTTTAGAAGAAATACGACGTGGTGAAACTGATTATTTAAAATTCATCAACGAAGTTGATAATGAAGTTATGGACTCTATGGTTAGTGACATTATTAATAATGTAGGTGTTGATGTTCTACCAAATATAAAAATGCGTGAAATTTTAGAGCATGTTAAATGCCCTCTTTGTAATAATACCGTTATAGAAACTAATCTTTTTTATAGTTGCGAAACTAGAAAGTATGATGGTGAAAAAAGTACTGGTTGTTCTTTTTCTATAAGTAAAAATCAAAGCAAGACTCTTGGTAGAAAATTAGAAGGAGAAACGGATATTAAGATGATTCTTGAATCTAAAAAAGAACAGCCTATCCAAGAAAACAAACACAGTATCTATTTTAACCAGGAGTCAAAAAGTTTCATTGGCGTTATTTGGGATGAAGACGTGAACTTCAATGAGCTAGTTGAAACAAAAAAAACATTCAGGATGTTTGGAAAGCATGTTTATAAAAATTTCAGAGGAAGAAACATAACTCAAAACCAAGCATTACAGTTACTTCAAGGAAAAAAAATTAAAATAAAACGTAAATCCAGGGCGGGGAAAGATTATACCGTTAATGCTTTTTTAGATGATAAAACGGGATTTATAGATAGCGAATTCAATAAATCACGCAAAAAAAGAAAACCTCAATATAATGAAGATTGGGATTAGCACCATAGACAATTTAAAAAGCCTCTTATTAAAGAGGCTTTTTAAATTGTGCAGTTTATAGAGTTAGGCATCTATTTTCATAAGAGCTTCAACAACTATATCAAACATCGTTCTTGATAAATTATTCACATGTGAAGGGGGAGTTTGGAAGCTTTCTTCATCTGGTATTTGTAATTGTTTAACTGCCTCTACTCTTTTTATTCCACCCATAATTAAATTTGGATCTATTTTAGAAAAATAATGATCGTTATCAAATTTCTTTGACATTGGGTTTGTTGATTCCATGTTTATAAGAAAACGAACATGATCAATACCTTTGTTGTTCAAATGCTGCATAAGTAACTGCCCTTGTTCAACACTCTCAGTATTTGCTGTGATTGGAATGATAACCAAATCAACATACTCACTTATCCATTCATCAAAGTCTGAGCGATTTCCACCACCATCGATAATGATTAGACCTTCTTTATCTTCAAGTTTTCCGACAACATTTTCTAAATCCACATCATTGCGAACATCAAGATAGCCGTAAGGTCTATCTTTTACAGTCATAGGCTCACGCATATCTGTATGAAAAAAATACGCGGGTATATTTCTCCATGCAGACCCTAATGCGAGTAAATGCCCTAGTGAGGTTTTCCCAACTCCACCTTTAGGTGAAAGAATAGCTACACCTTTCATTCTTCAATGTCCTCAATGTTAAAATTATCGATCATATAACGTAACGCTTCACTTTTTGATACTGATCTATTGTGTTTGATTGTTAGTTGAACAGAAATGTCATTTATCGTATCTATTTGATCTTGATAAAGAGAAAAATTTTGGGGTTCAGTTTTTTTCTCTTTTGGTTTCTTAGATTTTGTTCGATTAGATATTTTCTTTGTAGAATTTGAGCTTAATAATTCATCTTCATCTACTCTGGCTACTGGTCTTTTCATGTGTAGAACCTCAAAAAAGGATATTTTTTAATAAATAGGACAATAAATAATATAATAAACGAAATAATAAAATAATTCAATGCGATAATATTATTAATAATACTATAAATATAATAATAAATTAATAAAATAATAGAATAAAAGAAAACATAAAATAATAAAATAATATAATAATATAAAATAAGAAAGAGATTAGAAATGAAACTTAGTTAAAAAACAGAATATCGCTAGAATTCCATATAAAGGCTTTAATATAAAACAAGCGCAATGATATGTTTAATCCTAATAAATGGAATACGAGCTAAATAAAGCCGCATAAAATGAAATATAACGATAGTTCTAAGACAAACTATTCTAAAAAAAAGAATTCTGTATCAGAAAATAAAAAGTGAAAGTATTTGATCATTAAAATTTAAAAAAAGAAAAAACGCACATAAATAATAAAATAATATAATATTAAAAATAATAGAATAATAGAATAATAGAATATAAAAATAATAATAAAAAAACATATATTAATAATATAAAAGCTATTATTATATAATAATAAAATAACATGCGGGTGATAAAACACAGAATTTAATGTTTTAGAGCATTAAAAAAGCCGAAAATAATATTTTCGGCTTTGCATTTTTTAGCTTAGTCTAAAAATTAGATTTTAAAATCATTTTAAAGTGGATTATTTTTATTATTTTCTTTCACCTGTTCTTTTTTTGATTGATGGTACTCAATTTGTGCTTTATAAAATTTACTTCGTTGATCAAGATAAAAATCACGTTCATTTTCCATCATGCAACCTTTAGCCATTTCAATATTGGCTGTCTTATTAATAATAATTGTATAGTTGTTATAAGCATCAACTATCTTTTTACTCCAAACATTGCCCGCAATATCAACGAAACCATAATTCATCATAGGTTGTTCTTCAAAAAACACCTTATCACTTATATTTTTTTCCTGTCCCATTACATTTCCTCACTTTAGTTATAGCTAATAATAAAAGAGCGTAATTATTGAATTTGCCCTTAATAATCTCTGCTGTGCATGATTGTCATTACTCGCTTTGTCATTTCTAGGTTCGCGGGATCTTCAGAACCAAATTTTAATGTTTTATCGTAGTAATCGATTTTAAAAAAATATTTTTCTCCGTTTAATTCAACCGCACCAAAATCATGTTCAGAGTAGGGATCATTTCCATCGTGAGAATCGATAGTAAAATCACGTATTAAATTAATAAGTTTAGTTTTGTTCATATCATCTAATGCATTAACGGCTTGCGTTAAAGTAACCACTCCTAGCTTTCTATCAAAAGTCGTTCTAAATAGGTCATTTTGCGCGGCTATGGTGATTGTTCTAGCATTTGGTTTGATAATAATGTTGTCGTCACTCATTTTTTGCTCCTGTATTTTTCAAAATAAGAATTTGCTGCTTCGCAGCTATGCAAAAACATAAGAACGTAGGAAAAAAACAATGTTTGGGCGTATAAATTTGGAATGGGCCTTTTAAAGCCCATTTCAGTTGTTTTTATGGGGCGCAAAGATTGTTTTTTGGAAGTGGTAAACTTCAGCGTAAGGATTACGCAAGCGATCTTATGCAGGCGGATATAACAATGTAATGTGAAACATTGATAAAACTCCATCAAAGGCTTGCAAAGCAATAAGACTTTGAGGGGGTATTTAGAAAGTGATGATTATGTTGATATAGAAGAAGGAATGAGAATAATCGCACTAATAAAAAAATTGTTTATGCCTCCGGCGGGATAAAAGCCCGAAGAACGATAATGTTTTAAAACACTATATAAGGAAAGAAACGTAAAATCAGTTGGTTTGACAAAAACCAAATATTTGTTTAACGTTGGAAATGCTTAAACCATAATGGTATTCAATAGTGCGATAGCGAATACCGAATTATTTTTAATAATTTGACGCACGATGCAAATCTCAGAAATGAGATAAATATATCCTTTGGGGAAACTGAAACCCTAAAGGGTAACTGGTCTCTCCAATTTTTTTTATTAAAACCTGGAGAACCAAAATGTTAAATCTCAATAAAGCTATAGTTAGTGGATTCATCGGAAACGAAGTAGAAGTTAAACAGATGGATAACAAAAAAAGTGTTTGTAATCTATCTATTGCAACTAAAGAAACTTGGAAGAAAGATGGAAAACCGCAAGAACGTACTGAATGGCATGATGTTACTTTTTATGGCAAATTAGCCGACATCGTAGGTGAACACTTTAAAAAAGGTAAGCCGATTTATGTTGAAGGTATTAACCGCACTAGAAAGTGGAAAGATGCACAAAAGAACGATCGCTATACAAAATATATTGAAGCAACGGAAATGCAAATGTTATAATTTGCGTATCCAAAAGAACCAATCGAGCGTTAGCTTGGTTGGTTTTTTTTTAAAACAAATAACTACAGCGAGTCTGTAAGTATTTGCAAAATATAAAAATATTATCTACTGTTAGGTAAATCAAGAAAGGGTTAAAAACACAAATGAATGATCTTGTGATTAATCATGAAGTTATAAACGGGCTTAGGGACATAGATCCGAACGAATTTTCATACTCACAGATGAAAAAAGTTGCTAAGTCTCACGGAATACCTCTTGATGAAATATCTGCTGCTATAAACAAATCATCAACCACAATGCGTAAAGATGCTAAAGCAAACAACAACATCATGGGCAGTCAGTATTTTTATATTTTGATTGGTCTTATTGCTATAAGAAAACAAGCTAATTTAGAAATCACCGAAGAATAATTATTTTATATTAAATAAATTATTAATATAGTGTTGACGATTAAGCGTATAGTGAAAGGTGAAAATTTCATATTCATCTTCAAACATTTGATAAGAAATAGACAAAGCAAAACCTACCTGCATTGCATTTAATTCTTTATTTGATTGTTTTAAAACGCCTCGCCAAAAATCATAAATGGGATATTCTTTATATTTATCCATCCCAAACACGGTCTTTAGTTCACGCAATTTTTTCTTAAATTGAACCACCGTATTCTGTTCCTTAATAACCTCTTTAGAGGTTAAATCCTCATACAGCATTTGCAACGAAAACTCATACAATACTAAGGTGTGTTTATTTACTATATTACGATGATAAAACTGATCGATTGGAAATTCAGTATTATCTAAAAGGTATTTGTTATAAGAAGGATCTGGTTTAAAGTAAACATTTGTTTTGTCATAAAGAAGCTCTTTAATAAAAGGTATGTCGCTACCATTTAAGCTAATATTTTTTTTATTTAGTGAATTTATATGAGTGTTTACGGGAAATTTAAAAGTAGAACTTTCTCTGTCCAGGATTAAATAAAACGAACTTTTCATTACGCTTATCTTAAGTGTTGTTTTGTCAGTAATTACATTACTTACATTCTTTAAAGACAATAATGTAAAATGTAGTAATACATTTAACAAGCGTCTTTCATTGATTGGAATAGGGGTATTAAGATTAACTAACGATGCAGGCTTATATAGCTTTACAGTGGTATTCTTTTTATTCATCATTTAAAACCCAAAATATTTCTCATGGATATATTTAGCGTTATAGAATTTAAAAAGTAAAGCTAGAGGTCTTAGATTTTTTTGTTTCAGGTTTAATAGAAGAGTGGAACCGGAACATACCTGATATTAAAGCAACATCCATAGTATTTAATACGTTTTCATTGTTTTCTAGAATGGAATTTATTTCTTCTAATTTAATTATATGACCTGGCTGTTCTGTAGCAAATTCAATTTGTGAAGAAAAGACATGATAATAATAAACAGAAAGATTATCCATATCTGGAAATAGGGCATGAATGTCACGTTTTAAGTTTTGATCTTCAACTGAAGAAACATACATTCTTTTACTTTTAGAATCATTGATTTTCTTATGAAAACCAAACTCAGTATTAATTACTGTAAAAGGGTAAGAGTGTGGCTTTAAAACATAAATACCTGAGTTAGCAACAAGCACTGAATCAGTCTTTATTATGCCATTATTTGTTGGAATAGACGCGTTATGTATTTGGTAAAACGATTTATCTGCATCTTTATTTGCATGTATTACCGTATTCTGAATATGCTTACACAACGAAAAATGAGGTGAATCAAGGTTATAATTGATACCATCATCAAAAAATTGTTGTGTATATTTATAAAGCTTATAGGATACTACAATGCCTATAAGCAACAAGATTGCATATGTCATTGGGGGCTGCATATTCAGTAGTACTAAGGTATGTAAGCATAATACAGTTTAATAATAAAAACTTAAATTAATTTTTAAAGCGGATAAGAAATACTAATTTACAGACAATATGCTTAAATACAGCAAAAACATAATACCTAAAAATCAAGCTTTCAACGATTTCATCAATGAGGCTTCTGACGATGAAAAAATAAGATTTAGTCGTTATATGTCAATGACAGCATCAGTTGTTTACTTGGCATTTATTATTGTGGATCTAATATCTATTAATGACAAGGGAACACTTTTAATAACTTCTATTGTAAGACTAACTACTGTTCTAATTTTTTTAGTGCTCTATAAATTATCATTTTATAAAAAAATATTTTTAAAACTCTACGAATTATTAATTGTTATTTCCTATTGGTTAGCTGGCACTTCAATTATATTAATGATGCACTTATCAAAAATAGAAAGTTTGGCATTTAATACTTATTTTGCAGGACTGGTGTTAGTAATAGTTTCAGCTTTTCCATTCTCATACATTAATACCAAGTTAATGACAGCAGTATTAACAGTCATATTATTAGAATACATTTATGTATATTACTATTTACGAATTGGCATGATAGATAATCATGTTGCATCAACACTTAATCACGTCCTATTTATGATTGGTGCATTTATACTTGGTTTAATAATTGATTTCCAAAAAAAGTATTTATTATTCAATTCATTTAAAGCGCAACACTTCCTGAAGGAACAGTTACTTAATCAAAAAAACCAGGATGAAGTTAGAAGTATCAGTATCGATAAAATACTTAGAAACGCTGAATCTGCACGTTTATATGTTCTTTTTAAAAAAGTATCATCTAAAAATAAACAACTACTTTCTGATATTGAATCTACAATTAAAAGTTCATTGCCAATTAATTCAGAAAGTATAAATATTGATAAAAATACTATTCTTATTTACTCCTACTTTGATAAAACACACAAGTCTGTTATTGAAGAAGCTGAATCACAAATGTTGAATATATTAGCAACTGAAGATAAAAAACAATTCGACATATCTACTTATCGATACCCTGAAACTGTTCAAGAAATTGAGGATATAATCTCAACATTCAATAGCCCTGAAAATCAAAGTAAAGTTGTTAATTTAAAATAATAAAAATAAGACGTTTTAGTGCATTCTACCGTTTATCATTTAATCAAATAAGCTAATCCTATATCTTGTATAACTTTCAATAAAACAACTTATTTTACGTTACAGAACGAAAAATGAGTTGAAAAAACAAAAGTAATAAAGATTGCAAATATATATACTCCAAAAAAGTAGGTCGTATAAAAGACGTCTATAGAAACAATTAGGATGAAAGCATATGAGTAACAAAATTCAAATAGTATTGACTTTATCAGTATTAATTAGCATGTTTAATTTAAGTGCTGATAACCGAATTCGGAATGAAAATATAAAGCACATTTCGCGTTATATGACAGTTAATCCTTCAGCAACGCAAGCTCAAAGAAACCCAATGAAAGGTGTTATTCCTCACATTAATTTTAGGCATAACATTAAAACTGTCGGACAAGCACTACAGAATATTTTAAAAGATTCTGGATATAAACTTACTCGCTTCCATCCTGATAAACACGTCAATTCATTACTACGTTTACCACTTCCCCATATTCATAGAAATATGGGGCCGCTTACATTAGAGGAAGCCTTAAATACTTTAGCGGGTGAGCCTTGGCAATTAGCAGTAGATCCTATTTCTCGTTTAGTTACTTTCACATTACCTAGTCATTTTGATAAGTCACTTGCTTTACATAGAACAAATAAACATCAAGAAATTTCTAATTCACAAGTACAAGCAGTGAACAAGAAATACCAACAAGCGATGCAGAAGAAAAAAATCATACGTAAACATCACGCAAAAAAACGTGTGGTTAAGAATAAGAAAAAGCATGCGAAAAAAGTCGTTAGAAAACCTATTAAAAAAACAACGACTAAAGGTACACAACAATTAAGTTGGTCAGAAGTACCTAAAGAATTTTGGATTACAAACTAAGGTAAACCACGATGATTATTAAACGATTATTGGTTATTAGTATTTCGACATTCTTAATTGCGGGTTGTTCTACTTTCGAAAACATTTCAAAAAAACTATCAAAATTTTCTTCCTCTCAAACTGCTTCGAGTGGACAAGTAGTTAAAAGCAATAAACCTGTTGTAAAAAAAGTTAACGCTAATGCAACTAAAAAACAACGTCCAGTTATAAGCAATAAATGTAGTTACATAATGATGGATTTATCACGTCCCAATTCTACCGCTGTATGGTGTGTACCTAATAGAAACAGTAAACATGATTAAATTGTCTTCTTCATATTTAAACAGGAATATTTATAAGGGCTTAACCTGTTTCTTTTTATTCTTTACGGTTGCTTTTCAAGCAACCGCTGATGAAAACTCTACGCGTTTTACTGACACAAAAATATCTAAAGTTGAAATGCAGCGAGCTAATCTATTTGGTTTAAATGAAACCGAATGGAAAGCTTACAAGAATGAAATGAAAGGACCACGAGCTATGTGGTCGCCTGACCTACATCCGCTTGCAGTCCTGGGTATGAGAAAGGGTGTTTCTCAGAATGAGTTAAAACGACTCGCTAGAAAGATGGCGATTATTAATTATGAAAGAGTAAAACGAGAATTAGCATTTGAACATGCTGTAAGAGCTGAAGGACAAAAACTATTTTCAAAATTGCCAATATTCAAAACTGAATCTGATATTCAAAAAGTATCGGGATCATTACGTAGAATTAAATACTACTCAAAGTCGTCATGTAAAGAATGTAAAAAACAAGTTAAAAGATGGATTGAAAGAGGTACACATTTTGATGCTTACATTCTAGGAAATGAAAAGGAAATTCAAAACTGGGCTAAAGATATGGGTATTTCACCCATGTTAGTTTTGGGTAGACAAATCACTTTAAATCAAGTTTCTACGACTGACCTTAACGATCTAAATATTACAAGTCTACCTAAGGTGGTTCGTTAGAATGCCTTTAAAATTATTCATAGTTTTATTTTTTATTAGCGTAACTCAATCTAGCTACGCTAAACGTTTGATCTGCCCAAAAGATCAAACTATGTATGACAAAATTATTTTGGAAAAAGCGCGCAAGCATAAAGTTGATCCAGCACTTGTTCACGCTGTTATAAAACAAGAATCTTGTTATTCATTAAAAGCTGTATCTCATGCTGGTGCTCAAGGTTTAATGCAATTGATCCCTGCTACTGCAAGGCGTTTTGGTGTTAAAAATGTTTTCAATGCAAGTCAAAATATTGATGGTGGTACTCGCTATCTTGCATGGTTATTAAAACGCTTTGACGGAAATATTCGTTATGTATTGGCGGGGTATAACGCGGGTGAAGGTAGAGTAGATGAATACAACGGTGTACCGCCTTTTAAAGAAACTCAAAAGTATGTCGTTAAGGTGATGAACAACTTTAGAGAATTTAAAGGCTTAAACCGTGATTACCATAAAAAAGAAAAGCGTTTAACTAAACATAAACCTACGTATCAAGTTGCAAAAGCTAAGAAAAAAACACCCCTAAAGAAGATAAATAAAAAACGTATTCTTTTGGCTAAAAAAAGTAAAAAACCAAAGATAGTAAAAACAAAACCTGATTATTCGCCTTCAACAAGAATTAGATCATTAACATTGGCAAGTGTAAGTAAACCTGCTGATGGTTACACACGTATACGTTCAAAAAAGCGAGGTGAGATTTAATGTTACCTAAGCGCAGAATGTATCAAATAGAAGCACTACTTACGCCTATTGTTGAAACTTACACTGTCATTATTAGTTTGCTATTCGCAATATTACTTTTGTTTTTACCAGGCATTGTATTAATGACACCTGATGTTGCCTATGGTGCATCTTTGTTATTAGTAGCTCTTGCTGCCTTTAGATATGCACAAGGTTATCAAATTAAAAAATACCAAAAGGGATTAAAGAAACTTCCTCGATACAGCATAAAAAGTGATGACATTCCCGTTTCTAATAAACAGTTATTTCTTGGTAAAGGATTCATGTGGCGTTCAAAACACATATCAAGATTAAGAGAATTAGATAGTAGCGATCCTGACAAATGGCTTTCTCAAGGTTTTATTTATAATTTTGCACGTTGGGCAGAATTAAAATTTGAACACACACCATTACTTAAAAATGTTGTTAATACATTCTCTAGCAACTCTATCTTAAATCCAGCTAGACCATTACCTGATATTGGCGGTACACCAGAAATTCATGCAGTAGGATTATATGAATCCGAAAAAGTGATTGGTATGCCACTTAGCGAACGAAACGGACATACATTAGTACTTGGAACTACACGCGTAGGTAAAACACGCTTGGCTGAAATACTAATCACTCAAGATATTAGACGTGGCGATAGAGTGATTGTTTTTGATCCTAAAGGTGACGCAGATTTATTTAAACGTGTTTGGCATGAAGCTAAAAAAGCGGGCAGACCATTTTATGGGTTTCATCTAGGCTATCCAGATATTTCTGCGAGATATAACCCGATTGGTCAATTTTCTCGTATTACAGAAGTTGCTGGTCGTGTAACTGATCAAGTTCCCGGAGAAGGAAGTTCTGCTGTATTTAAAATGTTTGGTTGGCGTTTCGTCAACATCATTTCTCAAACTATGGTTAATCTTGGTATCAAACCTACTTACCCTAAATTAAGTAAGCACCTTTTAGACATAGAGCCATTATTTATAGACTACTGTATACACGATCTAAAAAAAGCGGGAATTAACGTTGAAAACGAAATTAACGAACAGTTAGACACGATAGATTTTGATGATATAAATCCTGGTCTACGTGGACGCTCTAAAGAAAGTATCGCGCTTTTATATGCTGTAAGAAAACATAATATAGAAGATCCTGTACTCGATGGTGTGATTGCACTATACGAATATCCTAAGAATTATTCTCAAAAGCTTATTTCTTCGCTTACTCCTTTAATAGAAAAATTAACTACAGGTAGACTTGCGGAAATTCTATCCCCTGATTATGAAGACGTGGATGATCCTAGACCTATTTTTGACTGGGCAACAGCTATACAACAAAACGCGGTTGTTTACTGCGGTTTTGATTGTTTAGCTGATGCTGTAGTTGGGGGTGCTGTAGCAAGTTCAATGCTTTCAGATTTAACAAGCGTAAGCAGTGAAATCTATAAATTTGGATTAGATTATGGGCTTGATGATGTTGTTAAGAATAAAAAGAAAAAATCTACAGTAATTAATCTACATGTTGATGAACTTGAAGCAGTACTCGGACCTCAATTCATACCTTTAGTAAACCGTTCTGGTGGGGCTGGTTTTCAAATTACTAGCTATACACAAACATCATCGGATATAGAAGTAGGAATTGGTAGTAAAGCTGAAGCTGAACAGATAGCAGGCAACTTCAATAACATCATAATGATGCGTGTAAAGACTACCGAGTCTGCAAAATATTTAACAGAATTGTTAAAAGAAATACAAGTTTCTACAGTTACCGCAGTCTCAAGGGCTACTGATAGTTCAGATGTTACAAATAGTGTTATGTACACCAGTACAAATGAAGATAGAGAAACAAAAGAAACTGTAGCTCTATTATCTCCATATCACTTAACGTCATTACCAAAAGGGCAGGCGTTTATGTATTCAAGTAGTCAGCTATCTAAAGTACGACTACCTTTCGCCATTCCTGAACAAGATTTGCCAGATGGTTTAAATGAATTAACAAAACACATGGCAAAAAATTATTTACCTGAAACACCTACTACCTGGTACTCAGAAAATGATTTTGGATGGTTTAGAGAACCGGAAGAGGATTTACCTTTTCAACCAGCACACCAAGAAAACGTCGTTAGTTTAAGGAGTGATTCTAATGGCTAGTGCTGCAAATACAAAAAACCTCAAGGATAAAGATAAGCGTGAAGGTCTTATCTTTGATTCTATACGATTTTTATTAGATGTGTGCATCTGGATTCTTATTACGTTGGCTATAAGCATCTTAATTGAATGGATAGGTATGACGTTTGGCTGGTGGGAAGAACGAGGGGCTCAACATGCGAATGCAATGTTGAATAAAGAACTTGCTTGGCTAAACAGAGATTTTGCAAATGTATTGGGATCACCTGCTGAAACATCACTTAGATTTTCTAAATACATGTATGAGGTGTTATTTGTTTGGTGGAATAAAGATATTGCACTTTCAATTTTAAGCATTCAGGGAATTGGTTTAATTGGTTTATACATAGAAGCAGCTATAACAATTATGCAGTTATTTTTTGCACGTCTAGCAATTATTTCTTTTTCTTTGCCTGTCTTTTTGATTTTTGGTGTTGTTGCGGTTGTTGATGGAATGGTAGCCCGTGACATAAGACGCTTTAGTTTAGATAGAGAAGGGGGGTTGGTATTTCATACTGCCAAAGCAGGAATTCAACCTCTATTTATAACCCCTTTCGTTGTGTATCTAGCATCCCCTTGGTCAATACACCCGAATCTAATTATTTTACCTTTTGCTGTAGGTCTATCTATAGCCCTATGGACTGTCACTTACAAGTTCAAGAAATACTTTTGAGGAAGTTATGAGAAAATTATTTATATCAATAGCACTACTACTTTTGACTTCAACCAATACCTTTGCGTTTAAAAGTAATTTGGCTGAAACCGATACGCTAAAACACATTCTTTATGAACTTAATGCGGTTAATCCATTAATTGCAGATGCACAAAGAAAGCGTGATAAGCAATCGAGTGAATCATTCCAGTATCGATGTTTGATAGCCGACTTAGGCATTATCAAACACGGTATACGTTCTGCAATTTATGGTGTAAAGCATCTTCCGAATCATCAAGGGTATAGACCTCTTTGCGGTGAGTACGGTTATGTAGGAATTGTCGGTGAGTCTAAGAACATTCAAATGTTAGTGAATGAAATTCAAAACATTGGATCTTTACTTGGTAAAGCGCAACGTGAACAAAATAAATCTCAACTTAAACGTCTAAATTACGATTTTCTTCGTGGTGATTTAGATACTGTCATTAGCGGTTTACAACATGCTCTTATGGGAGCTGCAAAGCACAAAAGAAGATTCATTCCATTGCGCGGTAAAGGAGCGCAATAATGAAGAAACATTTACGCCTTTTGTTGATTTTTATTTGCTTTATTGCATCTAACGCGTTTGCTGCTGATGAAAGCAAATACGATGATTATATTGCTCAAGCATCCTCAACGTATGGTGTGGATGCGAGTTTAATCAAGGCAGTTATAAAACAAGAAAGTGCTTTCCGTGATGATGTTGGTAACGGTGATGTTTTATCTTCAGCGGGTGCGGTTGGTGCTATGCAACTTCTACCGTCTACAGGCGCGGATATGGGGTTTAGTCTTGATGAACTTAAAACCCCTGAAACAAACATAATGGCGGGTACAAAATATCTTAAATATCTTATAGATAACTCGAATATTCCAAATAATGTTCCAGATATTTTAGCCGCATACAATGCGGGGCCAGGTAATTACCAACAATACAACGGGATTCCACCATTTGATGAAACAATCAATTATGTGAAGAATGCAAGTCAGTATTACGCCAACTATGCAGGAATCCCACCACTCGATTTATCGTCTTTACCTGCCCCGACTCAAAGCGGTGGATCACAAAATGGAACGATACCTACAGCTTCAGTAACACCACAAATTAGTGCTGATATGAGCGCCGTTCTTTCATCGTTTTCAACATATATGGGTATGGACTACACAGACATTCGTTCAACAATTCAGGCATTTTTAGTGTTTTTTACAATGATGTTTGGAGCTTATCAAATATTTAGATTTTTTATTGGAATGGTCGGACAAGATGGGAAGCAAGTGCCAGTTCTCGAATCAGCACTTTATTCATCAAGAACTATCTTGATCATGCTCGTTCTTTTTTCTTTCATCACTTTCAATTTATAAAGGAGATTACCGATGAAAAACCAAAGCGCGGTTGGCGTTAAAACAACAAACCTTACGAAGTCATTCATGTATTTAAGTGCGGTTTTTATGGCGCTGACTTTTTTCTTACTTCCTGAATCAGCATTAGCAACAGCAACTACAAACCCTGCTGAAGCAGGAGCAACAAAGATCATGGAATACGTTGTTAAGTTCCTGGTATGGACTGGTTATTTATTAATAGGAATCACGTTCTTTATTGTTGCTTGGCTAGTAATTAAGTCATTACTTGATTGGAAAAATGAGCGTTCAGATGCAACGGTTGGAACGATACTTTTAACAATATTTGTTGGTATCGGGGCTATGGCAGTTCTTTTCTATTTAGTAACAGAAGGACAAGCTTATCTTGAAGAAAACGTGAAGTTTGCATCATTAGCTAAAGAGGTTCTAACAACCTTAGTATGAGCAAGATACTTTCATTCGTACCAATTCGTATAGATCGAGAGCCTAATGTTCTTCTTGGCATTACGGCTTCCGAAATCTATACGATTTTATGGGTGACTTTACCTATGTTTGGAGCAGCAGCCCTTATTGTTGGGTTGCTGTTGCAATCACCCGCACTAGGCATATTTATAGGTTTTACAGTGGCAATGGCTTACATGTTTGCAGCTGTAATTATTTTGGCAAAAATAAAAAGGAATAAGCCTCCCAATTACATTATTCAATCTAAATATATTTTTTTAGAAAAGATAGGACTAAAAAAAGCCCCTTTTATTTGGAAAAGTGAAGTGTTTAAAACAACGAAAGATTAATTAGTTATGAACAAATTAGAAAAAGATAATTATATATCCACTATCCGCATATTGATTACTGCAATCGTTCTTTTAGTTGGTTTGGTTACGTGGCAAATGATCATTAATAAAAACAGTAACAAACTCGAATTTGTTGATATTCCTGCACACGCATACGGTGAAAAATCAATGCGTATTCAAACCAACGTTATGTCTAAAACGTCGGTTTATGATTTTACTAATCGAGTTTTTCAATCACTGCAAAGATGGAAATATAACGGTGAAACTGAATATGAAAAAAATATCAGGTCACACGAGGATGTACTCACACCCGCTTATATGGCTTTTTTAAGACGTGATTTATTAAGACGTAAAGGCAATGAAAGGAAAAGTGAACTCAGAGGAAGAACACGAATGGTTATTCCTTTGATTTCAGGATGGGATGAAGATCGAGTAAAGGTTGTTTCTACAAAAGACGGAAAACCTAATGCCTGGGTTGTTTTGCTCGATATGGAATTGATTGAAAAGTACAAAGGGCAGGACTTCAAACGAAAATATTTACGTTACCCAATGCGTGTAACGCTATTCGATGCCGATAGAAAAGGAAATCCTTGGATGCTTGCATTAGACGGTTATCAGGATGAACCAAAAGAATTAACTTTGGAAGGAGAATTAGTTAAATGAAGATTTTTAATCAATGTACACGTATCGGTATGAGTGTCTTAGCAATGCTAATGATAGGTTTTACTACTCCTGTTATGGCAAAGGTTGAACGACAAGTTTACTTGGGTGATCCAATCAATATTAATTTACGTGTAAACGGTGAAAAAAGGATTACCTTTCCTGGTGTTGATATGGTCTGGGCTGATGTAAAAGACAAGCTTAAAGAACGTTTAGAAATACAAGTAGTAAATAACAACCTACATTTGAAGGCTAAAGATTCTTTCAAAAAGACGCGTATTACAATTGGTGAAGAAGGTGGTAGCAATATCTATTTATTGGATATTGCGGCACATCAAGGAAAAGGATCAAGCAACCGCATGATTATTGTTCAAGGTAAGGATAGATTATCTCTTTCACCTGAAGAATTAGAAAAAGAAAAACCAAAAGAAACAGTTATTGCACCGCTTAAGAAAAGCATAAGAAGCCCAAGTGCAGGATATAAAACATTGATTAGTTATGCACTCAGAGAGATATATGCTCCAGAACGTTTACGTGGTGGTAGTGGTATTTATCGTGAAAAAGTAAATAGAAGACCTGTTTTTCATCTGTTAAGAGATCCAAATCTATTAGTTAAACCACTTGCCGCATGGCGATCTGGTGGATTGCATGTGACAGCTTTAGACATAACTAATAAAAGTGCATCAACCGTTGAATTGGAAGCACCTTTTATTAGGGGACATTGGAAAGCAGCGGCATTTAGAAACACTATTCTCTCTCGCAGTGGAACACCACGATCTAATACTACTCTTTTTCTTGTTTCAGAAAAAAAGTTTGATGAAGCTGTTGAATCTAACCCTGTTATTAGAATAGGGGGACGTTAATCATGTCACAAAATAAAGCGAGTAAAATTACTCCTATTCTATTGTTTATTATTATTGCGTTGATTGTTGGCGTACTTTTTCTTTTGTTTAAAGTAGGTGTTCCAGATGGTAAAGGTGGGAAATCCATATTTGACCTCCAAACAGGACGTTTAAAGACAATTGAAGTCGATGCAGATTTAGCATCCGATACGTTGAATACAATCGCAATTGATAGTGCTGATATCAAAGATAAATTTGCTGGTGTAGAAGAGGCAAATCACGCACAAAACAAGCAAATGCGTGAAATGAGTAAAGTTCTTGAAGAACTGAGTGCGACTAATAAAGCATTAAAATCACAACTAGAAGCTCAAAATAGAAAAATGGGATCAATGCAAGAAAGCATTGAATCAGCGCCAGCCTCAACTGTTGATGTTGGTTCAATTAAAGATGAAATTGTAAGTGGCATAAGAGATAACTTTAAAAACTTTTTACCACCTGGAATGACAGTTGTTGATGAAACAGAAGTTTCTAAGAGTGATAACCCGTTTCCTGATTATGAAATTAAGATGAAGGAAAAAGAGCCTGAAACCACCACACGTATAAGAAGCTACGGTGTACAAGTTAACGACAAAGGACAAATAGCAAACCCTAATTTTTTCAAAAAAACATCAAATATAGGTAGAGGTATTAATGCTCCTAGTATTACGGATGAAGTAAGCGAAGAAGAAGCGGTTGTTGTAGATCCTCGTTTCACTATTCCTACTGATGCCGTACTAAATGATTCAGTAACTATTACTGCACTTATTGGACGTATACCGCGTGAAGGAAGCGTTAATGATCCAGCGCCTTTTAAAGTTGCAATAGGGCGCGACAATTTAGCGGCGAATGGTTTTGATATTCCTGGTCTTGATGGAATGATTATGTCAGGAACAGTTTATGGTGATGCTGTTAGACGATGTGTTAGAACTAAGATTACACGTGCAACCTATATCTTTGAAGATGGACGTATTCTTACACTACCAAAACGTAGCAATCGAAGTAAAAATGAAGTTATCGGATATATAGCATCGCCTGTTGGTGATCCATGTATTGCGGGTAGGTATTACTCAAATAGACGTTCTCAAATTACTAAAAGTATTTTGGCTAATATGGCTGCTGCGGGAGCGAATGCTTATGCAGAAACACAAACAACTACTCTTCAAAATGCTTTAGGTGGCACTTCATCAATTGTTTCTGGTTCAGATCAAAAATTCATTACTGGAAGCATGGTTGCACAAGGAGCTTCTAGTGTCGCCAATCAATTATTAGAAGACTCTTTTGACCAATGGGACCAAGTTGTAGTCCCTGTAGGTCAAAATGTCACTATTCACATCGATGTTGCATTAGAAATCGATAATGCCTCTAACTTAAGGAAATTAGTTTATGAAAACGATACTACCAATAACGGTCTTACTGATTAGTAGTTTAACGCTTACAGCGTGTTCTATGCAGAATAAAAGTGCTCAAATTGAAAAACCCAAAAAAACCACTGCTGAATTAATGCGTGGAAATAGCGGCAAAAGTAATGATAAAGCGTTCAGAAAAAATCATCAAAATTGGAATTCTGTACCTAATCATTCTTCTTACACGCGTACACAACAAAATGAGCTTAAAGGCTTATTTCCAAGACTTCCTAACCCCGACATTTTGATGTACGTGTATCCACATTTATCTTCAGAAGGTGCAACTGTTCCTGGTTATTCAAGTTCTTTCAGTATGTACGAAAAGAATCATTACGCATTGCCCGGTGAAGCAATGTCTATCTGGCAATCTCATTAAAATCTAACTGGTATTACTCTGTGAACGATATAAACACTAATTTAGAAATAGAAAAATCGGAACAAAGCAAAGTCGTCGAATCTAAACATGACGGTGAAATATTTTCTGTAGATGAATTAAAAACACCCCCTGATACGATATGGACATTGTTTAAACGTGCAGTGGGTTTTTATAACCGTTCTGGAGCAGTGCCTTTAGAGAAAAAAGATAAAAAAGAACACATTGGTAATAAACCGCCTAGAAGGTCGATGTTAAATTATCTTGATTATAAAGGTTATGATCATGTGCATAAGCAGATGATTACAGCAGAAAATAAACGTGGTGTTTTCCTAGATGTTCTACCTGCTGATGTTGAGGGATATTCTGAAGATATTATCGATGAAATCACGGAAAAAGTTAATCATGCTTTAGGAGCATTGCCTGGCGAAGAAATACCTTGGATTATCCAAGTGTATCAAAGTGATGAAGATTCAAGAGGTATTCTTCATGAGATAAAACAGTACTGTGAGTCACAGAATCAACGAACTCAATATACTAAAGGTTGGTATAACTATCTAGAAGAACATTTAGCGACTATTTCAAGACGCGAAGGGATATATACCGATAAAAAAGGTATGCGCTGGCGTTCTCGTTATAGACGTGTACGAATGGTTATTTATCGCAATATAGAAAATGATAACGACCCAGAATTAATAAATTCACAAGTATTACGTCTTACTGAAGCATTGAGCGAGGCTGGTGTATTAACTAAACGAATGAGTAGTAAAGGTATTTATACATGGTTGATGCCTTGGTTAAGTGGTGAGGCTGAAAAAGCTTATGATTTTATGGAAGAAATACCTTATCCAGAAGAAGCGGTAAAAAATGATGATATTCCAGATTATCATTTTGCTGATCATTGTTTTAGAGGAAGAAAAGCCGAATGCGTAAATAACGATAAAGAAGGAAAGTTTTGGTTATTTGGGAACCGCTATTCAAGATTTATATCTCTTCTTCCTTATAAGAATGTTCCAAAAAGTGGGCATTGGGTTTTAGAAGGAACAAGCGGAGTTAACCCTTTTGACAGAATGCCCGATGGTGCTGTGTTGTTGCACACAATAACTATAATTGCTCAGGATAAAATGGAAAAGCAAATTATAGGAGTAAAGAATAAAGCAATAGGTGACGGATTACATTCAGAGCAAACACGTAAAGACTGTGATACAGCAGTAGGTGAAATGGCTCAAGGAAACCGTTTGATCAATGTTCTGATGGGTATCTACGTTGATGGACAATCATTATCAGAATTAGATGAAAGAACGGTTAAATGTGTTGCGGCATGTCAAGGGGCTGGTTTTGATGTGATCGAGCCGTTAGGCAAAGAATCAGATCAAGTAGCTCTTGAAAGTTATATTCGTGGTTTGCCTATGGTGTTTGACATAGAAAACGATGCAAAGGCGGCTTTAAAATCACGTCTTGGATTCGATAGACATATTGCTAATTTATTACCTGTTTTAACTCGCGGTAGAGGAACTGCAAACCACGGATTGACGTACAACTCTACAGGTGGAGAACCAATATCATTTGATCCTTTAGGTGAAGATAGAGCTGCTAATGCTCATATGTTTATTTTCGGTAGTACAGGATCAGGTAAGACAACAACTTTAATAAATATGCTTCAACAGGTTATGGCTTCCCATAATCCTAGAATGTATCTAATCACATCATTACCTACATTTAATTTACTAGGTGATTTTTTTGAAGCACATGGAAAAACCGTTCATAACGTACATATCACTAGACAGAACCAACCATCTTTACCTCCATTTGCCGATATAACTAAGTACTTCAGTGAAAAAGAAATTACCGATGATAGTCGTGATTATATTGGTGAAGCTGAACTTGCAGCACAACTTTTAATTACAAGAGGTGATGAAGAAGAAGAAAAGCGCTATCACGGTGAACATAAAGCACTTGTTAAAAAAGCATTAATAGAAACGGCTAGAAGACTTTATGAAGAAGAAAACAGAGATCAAGCATTGGTAGAAGATTTAGCTAAAACATTACATACATGGTCAAGAGATACAAAAGCATACCCTACTGAAAAGTACCGTGAAATATTAACAAAATACGCAAACATGCTTGATAGTCAAACTACTGGGTTAAGCGGTCAATTATTTAACAGACCAGGCGAAGCATGGCCGGAGGTTGATGTAACTATTATTTCGTTGGACTTATTATCTGAAAATGACAGTTACAGTGATAAGTTAGCTATTGTTGTATCAAGTTTGATGAACATGATAAACCACCGCGTTATTCGAGATAAAAATAAAGGTC
>PDWI01000609.1_pt1 | contig 58172 bp, 55 predicted proteins | sample 1430891 | NCBI WGS metagenome assembly PDWI01 (sample SAMN01162508, study PRJNA174530) | Oral metagenome, whole genome shotgun sequencing project. | biome: Marine environment; feature: Marine mammal; material: Swab sample of the gingival sulcus; isolation source: swab sample of gingival sulcus... | reverse complement strand
TTACACCGTTCTCGCCTCTTATGGGCACGTCCGCGATTTAGTGCCTAAGGACGGCGCGGTCGATACGGACAACGATTTCGCTATGAATTACGAAGTGGTGGCTAGAAATGCCAAACATGTCAAATCGATAGCCGACGCGCTAACGGGGGCGGACACGCTGTATCTCGCGACTGACCCCGACCGCGAGGGCGAGGCCATTTCTTGGCATATTTTGGAGTTGTTGAAAAAGCGCCGTAAATTGGGCGGCAAAAAAGTTGCACGCGTGGTGTTTAACGAAATCACCAAGGGCGCAGTGCAAAATGCCATTGATAACGCTCGCGATATTTCTATGGATTTGGTCAACGCCCAACAGGCGCGCCGCGCCTTGGACTTTTTGGTCGGCTTTAATTTGTCGCCGCTGTTGTGGCGCAAAGTCCGCCCAGGTTTGTCGGCCGGTCGAGTGCAATCGCCGGCGCTACGCTTGATTTGTCAGCGCGAGGACGAAATCGAAGCCTTTGTCAGCCAAGAATATTGGACGATAGCGGCACAACTGGGCGAAGAGAAAAAGCCGTTCGAGGCCAAGCTCACCGAACTCAATCAGAAAAAACTCAAGCAGTTTGATATTAATAACGAAACCGACAGCACCAACGCCGTCAACACCCTAAAAACCGCCGTCAACACCCTAAAAACCGCCGCCAACGGCAAAATGACGGTCACGGCTATCGAGAAAAAGGAGCGCAAACGCAATCCCTCGCCACCGTTTATCACTTCGACGCTGCAGCAGGAGGCGGCGCGCAAATTGGGTTTTGGCGCTACGCGCACCATGCGTTTGGCGCAACAGCTGTACGAAGGCATCAAAGTTGGCGCTGAAACCGTTGGTTTAATTACTTATATGCGTACCGACTCAGTGAGTTTATCCAACGATGCTATTAGCCAATTCCGCGATTTTATCGCCAAGGAATACGGCCAAGACTTTGTGCCTCCCAAACCCAAACACTACAAAACCAAATCGAAAAACGCCCAAGAGGCGCACGAAGCCATTCGCCCGACCTCGGTCAATTATCCACCCAAGACGCTCAAGGGCAAAATGGATAACGATTTGTGGCGCTTGTACGATTTGATTTGGAAACGCGCCATTGCCTCGCAAATGATGCACGCGACTTTGGACACCGTGGCGGTGTTGTTCGATTGTGGCGGCGCCGGCGTGTTCAAATCCACCGGCTCGACCATTAAGCACCAAGGTTTTATCATTCTCTACACCGAAGGCCGCGACGACGGCAAAGCTGACAACAACGAATCGATTTTGCCGCCGTTAGCGGTGGGCGAGCAGGTCGGCGTGCTCGACATTGCTGGCACGCAACACTTCACCGAGCCGCCACCGCGCTACACCGAAGCCAGTTTGGTCAAGGCCTTAGAAGAGTACGACATCGGCCGGCCCTCGACCTATGCCTCAATTATTCAGACGCTATTGAACCGCGAATACGTGTTGTCGGAGCAGCGCCGCTTGTTCCCAACGACTATGGGACGCATTGTCAATACGTTTTTGACCAAGCACTTTACGCGCTATGTGGACTACGATTTCACCGCCCATTTAGAAGACGATTTGGACGCGGTCTCGCGCGGCGAGAAGGATTGGTTGCCGCTGATGCAGGCGTTTTGGGATACCTTTTCCAAAAATGTCGAGGAAAAGAAAGACGTCTCGCGCGAAGAAGTCATGCAGGCGCGCGAGTTGGGCACCGACCCGAAATCGGGCAAGCCGGTATCGGTGCGCTATGGCCGCTACGGGCCATTTGTGCAAATCGGCACCAAAGATGACGAGGAAAAACCGTTGTTTGCCAGCCTCATTGGCGATATGAAATTTGACGAAGTCAACTTAGAAAGCGCCCTAGAGTTGTTCAAATTGCCGCTGAATTTAGGCGAATACGAAGGAAAAATCGTTGAAGTCAACGAAGGCCGCTACGGCCCCTACGTCAAATACGATGAGAAGTTTATTTCCTTGGGTCGCGGTGTTAATCCGCTAACGGTGGATTACGAGCAAGCCGTCGAAGCCATTGTCGCCAAACAAAAAGCCGACGCGCCAATCGCCGAATACGAAGATTTGCCGGTACAAAAAGGCGTGGGACGTTTCGGGCCGTTCTTAAAGTGGAACGGCATGTTTATCAACGTCAATAAGAAGTACGATTTTGATAATCTCAGTGAAAGCGACATTGTCGAGCTCATTGAAGACAAAAAGCGCAAAGAGCGCGAAAAGGTCATCCACAACTGGGAAGAAGCCGGTATTCGCGTCGAAAAAGCCCGTTGGGGACGCTTTAACATCATCAAAGGCAAAACTAAGGTCGAGGTTGCCAAAGATTTTGACGTGCAATCGCTAACGCCAGAAAGCGCACAGAAAATCTTAGACGAAAAAGCGCCGAAGAAAAAGACAGCCGCTAAAAAGACGACGAAAAAAGCGACAACGAAGAAAGCCTCTGCGAAAAAAACAGCGGCTAAGAAAGCGCCAGCGAAAACGGCCGCTAAAAAAGCACCGGCGAAAAAGCCAGCGACAAAAACGGCGACAAAGGCAACGACGAAAGCCACCAAAAAATAATCCGTTGTTGCAACGCCACTATAGTTAACAATTTTTATTAGAGTATTATGAACACAGACGATCAATTGCGCAATGTCCACATTGTGTCGCAGCAAACCCTATTGACCCCACGCGAGTTGCGCGAGAGCATTCCCGTGACTCAACAGGCGGCACAAACCGTACTCAATGGCCGCCGCGTCATTCAAAATATTTTAGATCGCAAGGATGACCGCATCTTTGTGATAGCTGGCCCGTGTTCCATTCACGATTTGAAATCGGCTATGGAATACGCCGAGCGTTTTCAGCGGCTCGCCGAAGAGGTTGCCGAAAGCATTTATTTAGTCATGCGCGTCTATTTCGAAAAACCACGCACCACGGTCGGCTGGAAAGGCTTTATCAACGACCCCGATTTGGACGATTCCTTTAATATCACTAAAGGCTTGCGTTTGGGGCGCAAACTGTTACTCGACTTAGCAGAAATGGGCATACCAACCGCCACCGAAGCGCTAGACCCCGTAACGCCACAATTTATCGGCGACCTCGTCTCATGGACTGCCATAGGCGCGCGCACGGCTGAATCGCAGACACACCGAGAAATGAGTAGCGGCCTATCGACGCCGGTAGGCTTTAAAAACGGCACTGACGGCAGTTTGGACACTTGCGTCAACGCCATGCAATCGGCCTCGGCACCGCACAGCTTTTTGGGTATAGACTCCGATGGCCGCACCGCCATTACCCACTCAACGGGCAACCCCTATTCCCACGTGGTGTTGCGCGGCGGCCGACACGGCCCCAACTACGACAGTGTCAACGTCAAATTAACCGAGCAAGCCCTAGAAAAAGCCGGCCTACCACAAAGTATTGTCGTCGATTGCTCGCACGCTAATTCCAGTAAAAATCCTGCGTTGCAGCCGCTGGTGATGGAAAATTGCATTCATCAAATCAGCGAGGGCAACGAATCAATTGTCGGCGTGATGATTGAGTCGCACTTAAACGAGGGCAATCAAAATATCTCCGCCAACTTGGACGAGTTGGCTTATGGCGTATCGATAACGGACGGCTGTGTCAATTGGCAAACGACTGAAGACATGTTGCGCAAGGCACACCAAGAATTGCTCAAACACCGCGGCAAATCCTAATGACGCGCTCTTCTCTTGCTAAAAGCAGCTTAGTACTGCTGCTCACTTTTGGCGTTAGCGCTGGCGCACAGAACTACCGGCCGGAAAATAAACCCGACAATGCGTGGAGCGCCATGACCACGCCAACGCAAGGCGCACCCGAAGCCATCGGCAGTTACGCCAACGGTTGTATGGCTGGCGCAATGACTTTGCCGGCCTCTGGGCAAGGGTTTATCGATATGCGCCGCAATCGCAATCGCTTTTACGGCCAACCCAAGCTGATTGGCTTTATCAAAACTTTAGGGAAATTTATCCATCAGCGCTATCGCGAAAATTTGTTGATTGGCGACTTGTCACAGCCGCGCGGCGGTCGCATGAATTTTGGTCATTCCAGTCACCAAATCGGCTTAGATGTCGATATTTGGATAACGCCAGTGCCCGACGGCCAACCGGTTAATCCCAACCGCGACATGGTCAGCATCGTTGACAAGGCGACCGGTACGCTCAAATACCCCATGTCGCCGGCAACGCGCGACGCGCTGTACTTCTCCGCGACTCACCAAGATGTGGCGCGGATATTCGTCAATCCAGTCATCAAGTGGCATTTATGCACTACCGAGGCTGACACCAGCTGGCTGAGAAAGCTGCGCGCATGGTGGGGACATGATGCCCATTTCCACGTCCGTATGAGTTGTGACGACGATCAGCCGGACTGTAAAAATCAAACGCCACCACCACCCGGTGACGGTTGTAATACTGCGCTCTATAATTGGGTTGACGAGCAAAGCGGCCGCGTCACGGGTCGCATCAAACCCAAAAAACGTAAGCACAAGACCAAGCGCAAACCCAAACAGCCGCCGATGCGCTGTCAAATGCTACAGTGGGATTGAGGACGCGCCCTAAGCGTCGGTGAAAACTATTCTTACCGTTTTGTGAATTTTTTGTTAAGAAAAGTTTGACAAATTACAATTTGTTCATATAATACCCACAACATCATTGATGTTATCTCCTCTTATCCTTTTGGTGGTTGTATTTGCCGAGTGCTAGTTTTAGCACTCGGCATTTTTTTTGTGTCGCGTTTGCTGATACAATAGCCCACCCGTTATCGAAGAGCGCATTTCCAATGGCCAAACGCATCGCCTCCCATTTCATTGATGAATTACAAAGCCGCGTTGACATCGTCAGCGTCATTAATGCGCGCGTACCTCTCAAAAAAGCCGGCAAAGACTTTCAAGCCTGCTGCCCGTTCCACAACGAGAAAACACCATCGTTTACCGTCTCGGCACAAAAGCAATTTTACTACTGCTTTGGTTGTGGCGCTAAGGGCGGTGCAATTAATTTCTTAATGAATTTCGAACACTTGGCCTTTGTCGATGCCGTGGAAAAACTGGCCGAAGAAAGCGGCATGACAGTGGAATACGAGCAACTCAGCCAAGCCGAGACCCAAAAAATCGAACACCGTAAAACGCTGCAAGACTTGCTCGATGAAACGGCCACCGTCTACGAAAACAATCTTTATCATCAAAGCATCGGCGCTGGCGCGAGAAACTATTTGCACCAGCGCCAGCTCGACCAAGAAACCACGGCCTTTTTCCGCCTCGGCTACTCTCAAGCCGGCAACCGGCTACAAGGCCATTTCGGCGCCAATGTGCCGGCTGAAGAACTCAAAAAAGCCGGCCTGCTGGGGCAAAGTGAGCGCGGCTATTACGATTTTTTCCGCGAGCGCCTAATGTTCCCCATTCGCGATACCCGTGGCCGCGTCTTAGGGTTTGGGGCGCGGGCGCTGGGTGATGCCATGCCCAAATACCTCAACACGGGCGACACAGAATTATTCAATAAAAGCCGCGTATTGTATGGACTCTACGAAGAATTGCAAAGCAACCGCAATATCGAGCACCTCATCGTCGTCGAAGGCTATATGGACGTTATTGCCCTGCATCAAATGGGGGTACACGGCGCAGTAGCGGCCTTGGGCACGGCGTTTACGCAGGGACATCTCAATCTGGTGCGTCGCTATACCAAAAAGCTATTTATCTGCTTTGACGGCGACAAAGCCGGCCGCAAAGCCGCCAACCGCGCCATGGAGCTGATTTTGCCGGCCATGACCACCGACACTGAAATCCGCATGGTGTTTTTGCCGGAGGGCGAAGACCCCGACACTTTAGTGCGAAAAATCGGCCATGCGGCGTTTAATGAAACGCTAACAGCCGGCCAATATTTTAGCGAGTTTGTCTGCCAAACCATTATTGGCGACAGCGATTTGAATTTGATTGAGGGACGCGGCGAAATGGCGGTGCGCGCCAAAGCGCTGTTTGACACGTTGCCGGAAGGGGCTTATAAAAACGCTTTGCAGCAAGAGTTAACCGATCGCGCCGGCCGCGATATTTATCAACTGGCGCAGGAGGCCAGCACGCCACCAGCCAGCACACACGGGGCACGTCCACCGTACGCCAGCGCAGCAAACAACCGGCCACCACGCTACCATAGCACACCGCACCGGCCATTTTCTGTGCGGCCGCACGCGTTGCAAGGCAGTTTAGAAAGCCGCTTAGTCCGCCGGCTGTTGGCATTGCCGGAATTGGCGGCCAGCATTCGCCACGAGGCGCTACTCGGCGACAGCGATAATTTAGACCGCGAACTACTTTATCGCCTCATACAATACTTGCAGTGCAATGCGCCGGATAGCCAACAGGAAGAGCCGGAGCAATTACAAAGCATCGTCAACGCTTTTAGTGATGCGCTTAAAACGCGCTTAGAACAAGTGATTGCGACCGAAAAGTTAGAAACCGGCCTCAAAGAAACCTTAGAGGAGCGCAAGCAACGCTTGAAAAAAGAATTTTTACCGCCGTTTGAAAGACTACTCAACGATATTTTGCGCAAACGCTACCTAGCGCAACTGAATGCCGATCGCCCCACGACGACAAATTAGGGCGTGGCCTGTCGTCGTCCTGTCTGCGCTCGTCTGCCTTGATAGGTTGTTGTCGAGCGTTGGCATAGCCTCACATCACCACGCCAGCGCCCGCCGATGGCCGGCACAAATAGAGCGTTTCCCTAATGCCGGTTTGGTCTTTGTACTGACTGCGAACGGCATCGCGGACGCTAGGGACGAGTTCGTGAGGAAGGAGCGCCACCACAGAGCCACCAAAACCACTGCCGGTCATACGCACCCCACCTTGTTCACCCAACACCTCGCTGACGATGCTGACCAAGTAGTCAATTTCGGGAATGGTAATCTCGAAATCATCGCGCATTGAGGCGTGAGATTGCGCCATCAGGGCGCTGATTTGCTTGAGGTCTGCGGCCTTTAAGGCTTCGACCATCTTTAGCGTGCGCTCGTTTTCGGTGATTATGTGGTGGACGCGGCGGTAGGTCTCGCTCAGTTTTTCAATATCGGAGTGATAGAGGTCACGCAGGGTCGCATCGCGCAACGCCTTGACGCCCAATTGTTTAGCAGCGGCCTCGCATTGTGCGCGACGGCGGTTGTATTCACCGTCAACTAGGGCATGTCTTTTGTTGGAATTAATAGTCAAAATTGACAGCGTCGGTGGCACGGTAATGGCTTGGGTGCTTAAGTCGCGACAATCTATCAGCAGCGCTTTACTGACCTCGCCCTTGGCGGCAATCAGTTGATCCATGATGCCGCAATTCATACCAACGTAGCCGTTTTCAGCTTGCTGACCAGCTAAAGCCAATTCCTCTTGCGAAATGTCCAAGTTGTATAACGTCTTGACCGCTTGTCCAACCGAAATTTCTAGAGATGCCGATGAGCTCAAACCAGCGCCCAAAGGCACATTGCCATTAATCGCCAAATCCATGCCAGTAAAGTCAAAGCCGCGTTGACACAGGCTTTGTATCATACCGCGCACGTAGTTCGCCCACGGTTTATCTGACTTTTCAATTGACTGGCTAATTTCAAATTCATCGCTCTCCTGCAAATCCAGCGCCAACACGCGCACGCGTTGGTCTCGACGCTTTTTACAAGCCACCAGCGTATAAAAATCAACGGCGCAAGGCAGTACAAAACCGTCGTTGTAGTCGTTGTGTTCACCAATCAAACTCACGCGACCGGGGGCTTGCACCACGCGCATGGGGGCTTGGCCGAAGTGTTTGACAAAAGCTTTTGCTAGGGGAGGAATGTTTGTTTTCATATATTTTATTTAATTATTTATGCGGTTGTTTATATCGTTATAGTTAATTACCATTAACAATCAAAGTCTGTTGACTAAAATATGCACCGCGCATTATCCAACAAAATGAAATTCAAACAACCAAAAAATGCCATTATCGGCAAATTATACCCATTCCGAAAATAATACCATTACGGAAAACAAGCTATCAAGACAGGCGACTGCAGCAGTACATTAGCTACGGCAAGCCAGTAACGAAGATGGGAATATTTTACCCGTTTGGCATTATACCCATTGCTAATGGGCTATCACACGCCATACTTTGTTCGGCGTTTTCATATAGCAACAGCGACTTGCGTCTTGTCGATATCGAGACGGCGAGGTGACTGCGTTGGACTGATTTAAAAAAGTCCCCTACAATTTTGCCGCCACTCAAGCTATAATGCCTCCTTTTAATCGCAGTTAACGAACATATACCATGCAATACGACATTGTTATCGGGCTGGAAATCCACGTCCAATTGAATACAAAATCCAAATTATTTTCCACTTCGCCAACGGCTTTTGGCGCTGAACCCAATACGCAGGCCAACCTCGTCGACCTCGCTATGCCGGGGGCTTTGCCGGTGCTCAACCAAGAAGCAGTGCGCAAAGCCGCCATTTTCGGCCTAGGCGTCAACGCCACGGTGGCGAAAAAATCGGTTTTCGACCGCAAAAACTATTTCTACCCCGACTTGCCCAAGGGTTATCAAATTTCTCAGTTACACTACCCCATTGTCCAGCATGGAGAAATCGAGATTGATTTAGAAGACGGCAGCACCAAAGTCGTCGCCATTGAGCGCGCTCACTTAGAAGAGGACGCCGGCAAATCCCTGCACGAAGACTTTGCCGGCATGTCGGGCATCGACTTAAACCGCGCCGGCACGCCGCTGATTGAAATCGTCACCGAGCCGGTACTGTACAGCGCCAAAGAAGCCGTGGCCTATATGAAAAAAATCCACGCCTTGGTGCGCTATTTGGGCATTTCCGACGCTAATATGCAGGAGGGTTCATTCCGCTGTGACGCCAACGTCTCCGTCAAACCCAAAGGGCAAGAGAAACTCGGCACGCGCACGGAAATCAAAAACTTAAACTCGTTCCGCTTTATCGAACAAGCCATAAACTACGAAGTCGAGCGCCAAATCGACGTTATCGAAACTGGCAAGGAAGTGGTGCAAGAGACGCGCCTCTACGACCCCGATGCCGACGAAACGCGCTCGATGCGCAGCAAGGAAGAAGCCAACGACTACCGCTATTTCCCCGACCCCGATTTAGCGCCGGTTATTTTGAGTGATGAATACCTTGAGGAAATCCGCGCCGGCATGCCGGAGTTGCAAGACGCCAAAATCAAACGCTACCACAGTGACTTTGGCATCAAGCGCGAAGACGCGGTATTATTGGTGGAAACCTTTGAATTGGCGAGCTTCTTCGAGCAGGCCGCCGAACGAGCCGGCGAAGCCAAAACCACCGCCAACTGGATGATTAGCGACTTGTTGCCGGCCTTGCGCGAAAACGACACCAGCGTTGTCGATTGCCCGATTAGCGCCGAACAATTTGCCGCCTTAATTCAACGCGTCAAAGACGGCACGATTTCTGGCAAAGCCGGCAAAACCGTGTTCGCCGCCCTGTGGGAAGGCCAAGAAAACGGCGATGTCGATGCCATTATCAAAGCCAAAGGCCTAGTGCAAATGAACGACACCGGCGAATTGTCGGCGATGATTGACGACATGCTAGCCGAAAACACTGCACAGGCCGAGGACTTCAAAAACGGCAACCAAAAACTGATGGCGTTTTTCGTCGGCCAAATGATGAAGCGCACTCAAGGTAAGGCCAACCCGAAAATGGTCAATAGCCTTATTCGTGAAAAGTTGTTGTAATAACGAAAAAATGCAGTTAGCCCGTCGGGTGGGTGCAGCATAGCGAAACCCACCGATCGCAGGGAATTGAAATTTAACAAAAGGTTAAACCACCAGTAATGGTGCTCATTATCGTAGGGGCAGACCCGCGTGTCTGCCCTTGGTTGGAGAAATCTATTCTCTCAACGTGTGAATTTGCCCCGGTGCGCGGAAAGTCGGTTTAGGGCGCACATAAACACCGATAATTTTTTTAAAGCCACCGTCCAACAAGTATTGGAATAAGTAGTTCGCCTGCCCCTTCTCGTGCTGGACAATTTTGATGCTAAATAAGAAATACTGGCGCTTTTTGCTTTTAGGCTCAAAAGCCCACTGCATCTTCTTGTAGCCGACCATCGGTCCAAAAGCTGCTTCGACATTTTTGTGAATAGCGGCAAGTTTCTCAACGCTTAAAATTTCTTTTTTATCATCATCCAACAATTCGGGGTCAATCAAGGTATCGTGAATGGTTTGAAAATCTTTTTTTGCCCACAAATCTAAAAACTGATTGGAAGTCTCTAGCGCTTGTTCGTATTTCTGCGCTTTTTTAGTCAACGGTTCTTCGACAAAGTCGTTGGTTATCGTCCCTGAACGCGTCGAATTTTGGAACGTCCCCTCTTTTTCTTCACAGCCAGTGAGCGCCAAAGCCCCCAGCAGTACAATCATCAGTGTTTTTTTCATTTATTTCTCCGGCTGTGGTGGCTCAGGCATATTTTGTTGTTGTCTAGAAATCAAACAGGCCTCACCACGGCGAGTTTGCGTTAAAAATCCCAGCGCTCTAGCGTTTTCATCGTCTAGGCGTTCTGTTTTGCGACGCGGATGGTCATAGCGCACGACAATCGTTTTGTCGTTAAGTCGCCCCAACATTGCCCAGCGCTTAAAAATCGAATTGCGCGCATCTAAACAATTGGCCGGCAATTCGTAACTTTCGTTCATATTGACTTGGCAACCATCCCCCGTCTCGGTGGCCGTAAAGCTCAGATGGCTGTCTTGGTCGTTATAGGACAAGAGCACAAAAGCGTGAAAGGTTTTTGCCTGACTGACATTTTTTTCCAAAATGCGGTGGCGTTTTTTGCCGATAATGTGGTCGGCAATTCGGACGAGCTTAGTTTGACAGGATTTTGAAATGGCGGTATTTTTCAGTGCGTCGGCCATTTTGCTTTCAGCGTTGACCTGCGCGCACCATAGCAAAGAGAACAGGATAAAAGAAGAGTGTTTAAACACGGCAATTCCTCAAAAATAACATGCGAGCACTAATTTTATGATGAATTGTCGCAAACCACAATCATTATGTTATGACACTGAACAAAGCGCTTCGTTGAGTTTACACTAGGGCGTGTCCTCACAACGGAAAAGCCAACAAAGCCGGCTTTTCCGTAGCAACAGTGAGCATGTTTGGATTGAGGACACGCCCTAGAGCACGTCCAAACTCGCACTATCAAAAATGGCTTTGGCCGTTAGCGATTTATCAATGCGCTTATTCAAGCCGGCAAGCACCTTACCAGGGCCAACTTCTAATACCGTGTCAACGCCCTTGTCGGCGAAATACTGGACGGTTTCCACCCAACGCACCGGCTTGACCAGCTGTTCGGTCAACGCGGTAACGATGTCGGCACGCTCGCGGTGCGGGGCAACATCACTGTTATGAATAACTGGCGCGCTGGCCTCGTGCCACTGGGCCAGCATAAAGGCCGATTCCATTGCTGCCGCCGCCGGCGCCATCAATGGCGTGTGTGAAGGCACGGAAACCGGCAAAAGCAAAGCGCGTTTAGCCCCTTGGTCTTTTAGGGCGGCGCAAGCGCGTTCGACAGCGTTTTTGTGGCCAGCGATAACAATTTGTCCGGGTGCGTTGTCGTTTGCCGGCCAAACTTGGCTATCTGAATCCGACATCGCTTCGCAGGTCGTCGCAATGGTCTCGGCATCTAAACCCAAAATAGCGGCCATTGCGCCAACATCGGCCGGCACGGCGGCTTGCATAGCTTCGGCGCGTTTTCTAGCGAGTCGCACAGCTTCGGCAAAATCCAACTGGCCGCTCGCGACCAAAGCCGAATATTCACCCAAACTGTGGCCGGCAAAATAGGCCGGCGTCAATTCACTCCGTTGCTGCAAAGCGCGCCAACAGGCAACGCCGGCCACCAGCATGGCCGGTTGCGTATTAATGGTTTGGTTTAACGCTTCAATTGGGCCATTTTTTGTCATTGCCCACAAATCAAAGCCTAGCGCTTCGCTGGCCTCTTCATAAGTGTTTCGCACAACGGCGAATTGCTCGTAAAAATCGCTGACCATGCCAACAGATTGAGAACCTTGCCCCGGAAAAACAATTGCAATTTTTGTCATCATAACATCCTAATTACTGTGTAATACCCATTTTGAAAAACCACCCATCAAGGCAGACGAGTACAGGTGTACAATAGCTACAGCAAACGCGTCTAACGAAAAGAGGTTATTTTGCAGATTGGGTGTAAAGTGAAATAAAGCCGACAGTATGCCTTAGAAAACGCCTAGGCGCAAGCCGTGAAAATGAATTAAAATAAACTTACAAATAAATTATAAATGAGCTACAAACACCCTTATTTTGAAAAACGGGTTATCGAAAAATCGGCTGATTTTAAGCTAGGACGCGCTCTCAATCCGCTGAACAATGACGCGTCACTAACGCGGCACGACCACCTTCCCCGGATTCATCAGATTAAACGGGTCAAAGGCGTGTTTGATGCGACGCATCATATCCAATGCCACGGGGTCTTGATACGTTTGCATGAGTTCGACTTTTTGACTGCCGATACCGTGTTCGGCGCTGAAACTACCGCCTAGGCCATCGACGATGTCTAAGATAATTTTTTGCAATTTATCTTTGTATTGCGACATAAAACTTGCATCATCCATGTCTTCGGGGCACATGAGATTATAGTGAATATTGCCGTCGCCGACGTGTCCAAACGGATATGGTCGCACATTCGGACAAGCCTGCTGTACCGCTGCGTTACCGGCCGCGATAAGCTGGGCAATCGAGGACACCGGCACGGAAACATCGTGCTTTATGGCGAAACCGGCGTGCTTTTGCACCTCCACTATGGTTTCACGAATGTGTTCAAAGTGTTGTTTGACGCGCTCGTTGTGCGCCAACGCCGCATCGATAATCAGGCCATCAACCTGCAAATCGCGCAAAAAAGTGATTTGCTCATCACGCAGCGGCCGCGTGATTTGACTGTCGGCTAGCTTGTACCACACATACCACGGGTGGTGATTGTCTAGCGGGCATTTGACGTCGCTGTGCTGCTCCATCAGCGTCATGGCCAAATTGGGCAATAGCTCAAAGGTCGAAACACGCCCTTCAAAGCGTTGTTGCAAACGCCGTAACGTCGTCACGGCATCCTCAACGCTGGCAAGCGCAATAAAAGCGTGCGAGGTATTGCTTTCCGGTGCAAAAATTTTCAGCGTCGCGGCGGTGATAATACCCAACGTACCTTCGCTACCAATTAACAAGTTTTTCAAATCGTAGCCGGTATTATTTTTCCGCAAGCCATGCAAGGCATTGAGCACCGTGCCGTTGGCGATAACGGCCTCTACCCCCAAGGTCAATTCGCGGGCATTGCCGTATCTCAATACGTTGATACCGCCGGCATTAACGGCTAAATTGCCGCCAATTTGACAACTGCCCTCAGCACCCAATGACAGCGAAAAAAAGTAACCGCGCTCGGCGACATAGCGTTGGACATCCTGCAAAATCATGCCAGCCTCAACGGTAATCGTCATATTATCGGGGTCAAAGTCGCGGACGCGATTGAGGTGCTTGAGCTGTATAATGACAGCGCGCTCGTCATCGGCTTGCGCGCCGAAACAGCGGCCGGTGTTCCCCCCTTGCGTAACGATAGGGACTTTGTGAAAGTGGCAAGTGGCGACAACTTTGGCGACTTCTTCAGTGCAAGTCGGAAAAACGACGGCGAAAGCTCGCCCCATGCGCCGGCCGCGCGATTCGCTTAAGTAGGGCAGCAGGCGCGCGGCATCGTCATCCGCGAACCAGACGTTGCCGTGACCAACGGTTAGCGTTAAGCTCCGCTTTAAGTCGGCAACGGTTTTACTGGCGTTGTTTGTCATGGCGGGAAAAAGGCAATGGATTAGGTGTCGCTAACGCGCTTGTCGCGCGCGCTTTTTATTGCGCTTTTGATACGCATAAGGCGATAGACGACGGCGTGGCATAATGCCCGAATCGTCGCACAACTCGTTGAGCGCCGTGCAATACACGTGACGCTTGAAATAAATCACCTTGCGGATAGGATACCAGTAATTCACCCAGCGAAAAGCGTCGAACTCGGCCTTTTTACCCTGTTGAAAGTCAATCACATCATCGTCCGAGGTCAAGCGCAGTAAAAACCACTTCTGCTTCTGTCCCACACACAGCGGTTTGGCGTTGTTGCGCTGGTAGCGCTTGGGCAAATCATAATGTAGCCAACCCTCGGTTTGTGCCAGTAATTCAACGTGTTCGGCTTGTAGCCCCGTTTCTTCCCACAGCTCGCGATACATCGCCTCCACTGGCGTTTCACCGTTGTCAATCCCACCTTGGGGGAACTGCCACGAGTGTTGACCAGCACGACGACCCCAAAACACCCTGTTTTCTTTATTAATAATTACAATACCGACATTTGCGCGGTAGCCATTTTCATCTATCACGATTATTCTCAGGCATTTTGCCAAATCTTTTTATTGCCTTACATTGTTTCATACTTTATAATCCCTTTCCACTGTCTTTTAGACAGTAAAACTTTTGTCTCGGTTTTTACTACAAAAAATCGTTATTTTAAATACACCTCGGGCAATAAGCGCTCTGGCCGCCTTTGGGGTCTTCTTTTGGAGAAAAGAAATTTATGTACGCTGTTATCAAAACAGGCGGTAAACAATACCGCGTTCAAGAAGGACAGGTTATCCTTGTCGAAACACTACGTGCCGAAGCCGGCGAAAGCGTGGATTTTTCGGAAGTCTTAATGGTCGCCAACGGTGACGACATCAAAATCGGCGCGCCGATTGTTGAAGGCGCTAAAGTCTCAGGTACTATCCTTGAGCACGGCCGTCACAAGAAAGTCGAAATCATTAAGTTCAAGCGTCGCAAGCATCACATGAAGCGTCAAGGTCATAGACAAAACTATACCGCCGTTCGCATCGAAAGCATTGCATAATTCATTCATTATTAGTTAGGAGTAAATCATGGCACATAAGAAAGCAGGTGGTAGTACCCGTAACGGACGCGATTCCGAATCAAAACGCCTAGGCGTCAAGCGCTTCGGTGGCGAAGTTGTCTCAGCTGGTAGCATCATTGTTCGCCAACGTGGCACGCGTTTCCACCCCGGCGCCAATACAGGTATCGGCAAAGACCACACCATTTTTGCCAAAACTGACGGCCGCGTCGCTTTTGAGGTCAAAGGCCCCAAAAACCGCAAATACGTCACTATTGAGGCTTTAGAAGCCTAAGCCGATTTTTCTACTGATGACTTCTTTCATCAGTGCTTATTGGTTAATCCCCGCTTCGGCGGGGATTTTTGCGTTATGGCCTTCAACATTGCAGCAACACCATGTTGCACCACAACAAAAGCCACACGCCCTCTTAAACCTATAGTCCTACAGCGTTGCCAGCACTTCCTCAACGTGACCCTTGACTTTAACCTTTTCCCAAGCTTGTTTGAGCTTGCCCTCGGCATCAATTAAAAAGGTTGAACGCACAATGCCCATGTGCTCCTTGCCCATAAATTTCTTGAGCTGATAAACGCCGAATAATTCCGAAATGCTTTTATCTTCATCGGCAATTAACGCGAAGTTAAAGCCGTATTTATTGCTAAAGTTCTCGTGCTTTTTCAAACTGTCGTTCGACACGCCGACCACGATGGTATTTTTTTCAGCGAATGCCTCAAGGTGAGCATTAAAATCCTTACCCTCGGTAGTGCAACCGGGCGTGTTGTCACGCGGATAAAAATAAAGCACGACCTGCTGGCCGCGAAAATCTGATAGGCGCCAATCGCCTTGGTTGGTTTTCCCCGAAAAATCAGGAATGCTTTCGCCAATGTTGAACATAGGATGCCTCCGATAAGTTGATAAATGATAGACAATCATATAGCGAAGTTTTAGATAATGCAAAACCAAAATCAAAAGTAGGTGGTTAGAATGAAATACAGTGGGGAAAATTACTTAAAAATGGGAATTGCCATAGCGGCTTAATGCTGTTATGATTGCAAATCTAAGTAATCTTATACCTAAGGCGCAAAAAGGCCTCATAATAAGATGGAATAACTTTAATGTATCACCTTTTGTGCTACATCATCTCACCGTTGCATCTTGTATCAAAATTTAAACAATTTCACAGCGTGCCACTTGAGAAAAATTGGCACTTTTAACCTATTACTCGGTAAAACAAAATGAAAACAGTAGGTAATCTACTAACCTACACTAAACAAATTATCTGTATAGTGTTTTTTACAATCAGTGCAGTCGCGCTGGCTAGTGACAAGACGTATATTGTTGGCTCAGATGCCAGCTATCCGCCGTATGAGTTCGTAGACGAAAATGGACAAGTCGTTGGCTTTGATATTGACGTACTCTCTGCCGTGGGTAAAGCCGCGGGTATCAAATTGAAATTTCTCAATACACCTTGGAAAAGCTGGGTTAACACCTTAAATGACGGCTCACGCGATATTTGGGCATCGGGTATTGCCGTTCAAGAAGCACGAAAAGAACTGATTACCTATACCGATAGTTACGCGACCAACCAAATGGTGGTTTTTGTTCGAGCCGATAACCCTAATGTCCGCAACGTCCACACCCTTGCCGGCATGCAAGGCAAAACCATTGCCGGCCAAAAAGGCAGCATCAATCTAGGACACGCACAAGCGGTGCTAGGTGGTGAAAACGGCTGTAACAGTACCGATGAAAAACAACATATTATTGCAACTGACACTCAGTTTTTGGCCTACATTCAATTGCTACTCGGCAAAGTGGATGGCGCAATTGGCAACAAAACGGTCGGGCAATACTTAATGAAGCCCTTTTTGGACAAAAATCACATTGCTATTCGTAGTTTTAATGCCTATGACAGCGAAAAATCCGTGCAGTTGGCTTTTGTGGTCAAAAAAGGCAATGTGGCTTTGGCGGCAAAACTCAACCAAGGATTGAAAACTATCCGGAAAAACGGAGAGTACGACAAAATCATGAACAAGTGGTTTGGTAATAGCAAATAAAACATGCACCACTGAACTTGCCGCCTATTTTAATCTCGTTTTTGCAAGGAGAACTATGAAGTCCTTTTTTAAATCGCGCTATAGTATTATTAACCTTTCTATTTTTGTCTTCGCGCTAATTGTCGTGAGTGTGATGGCGCTGACCATCTACTATGCTAGACAGAGTAATCTCAGTAGCTTGACTAACAGCAAAGCCCAACAGCTCAACATCATGGTGCAAACCATGTCGCGTGACGTCTTTGGTATGAAAATGCGCTATGGCGAGACGCCATTTAGTCCCAGAAGTCAGATATCACTCAAGCGTCTGCGCGCCCACAGCGCCGAGTTTTCTGCTATTATTCAAGCCTTCCAACAGGGTGGCGATTTGCCTAACAACTTAGGCGAACAGGTGAGAATCAACGCCTTAACCAACCCCGAAGACAAGGCCTTGATTGATGAATTGGCCAATAAGTGGAAAAACATCAAGCCGATTATTGACGATTACGCCAACACAGCCGAAGACCTTAATTTTGACAAAACGAAGCTGGATATTGCCAGCAGCACCCTAATTAATGTTTCTTCAACAGACTTCCCCAATCTAACGGCAAAATTGGCTAAAAACATCAATGAACGCAACCAAAAGCAATCAGACCTATTGGAATTAGTCCTACTTGCGGTCATTGCTTTTGCCATTGTGTACTTCTTGGTATTCGTTTTCTTCTTTGTTCGTCGTTTGAAACAAGCCGACCGCCAAGCCGAGAAATCACAGCGCGAAACCAGTGATATTATGCGGACGGTTCATGAAGGGTTATTCCTTATTAACCCCGATTTTTCTATTGGACATCAATTCTCAGCCAGTCTCGCCAGAATGTTTCCACACACTGAGATAGCCAATAAAACGGTAGAAGAGTTGATTGCCCCAATCGTCAGCGAACACGATTTGTCAACAGCGAAAATGTACATTGAACAACTCTTCAATCACAATGTCGTCGAGAAGCTCATTGCAGACCTCAACCCTTTGAGCAATGTTACCGCAATCCTCAAAGATGACGCTGGCGTTGCCACTAAACATTTCTTGCAGTTCTCCTTTTCGCGCGTGTACGATGGCGACAAAGTCGCTAGGGTGTTAGTGAGTGTGGACGACATTACCCGTAGCGTTTTATTAGACCAAGCACTAGAAAAACAAAAAGAGCAAAATGACGAAAACATGGCGTTATTGCTTAGTATCTTACAAGTTGACCATGGTGAATTCCAACAATTTTTCCAACATGCTCAACATAGTATAGCGGCCATTAATCACACGCTCAGAGACAGCGAGCACGATAACAAAAAATTAACCCACGTGGAATACCTTGGCAAATTGGATCAGATTTTCCGCGAAACGCACAGCTTAAAAGGCGAAGCCTCCGCGCTGGGCTTGTCCGCTTACGTTTCGTCTTTGGAAGAAATGGAAGAGCGCATTAGCAAGCTAAAACGAGAGAAAAAATTAGATGGCAAGCAATTCCTTGGGCTAGCCATTGTGTTAGAGACACTAATTCAAACCAACAACCGCATCGAGCAGGTAGAAAACATAATGACGCAATGGCAAAGTAGCCATAGCGACAACAATCAAGAGAGTGGTACAGCCCATAAAACGCACACGCTCGGCACAACGCTCGAACGCTTTGCCAGCGACATTGCCGAACGCAATGGTCGTCGGGTGGCATTAAGTTACTACGGATTTGACGCCAACGCCCTGCACCCTGAACAGGCAAGTATCGTCAAAGACCTCAGCATTCAGTTGCTAAGAAATGCCATTGTGCATGGCATCGAAGCACCGGCTGTACGAAAAGAAAGAAATAAACCTGACTGCGGACGCGTGAGTGTCAATTTACGCGAAGAAAATGACTACCTGTACCTCAAAGTAGAAGACGATGGAAACGGCATCGACTTCGACGCATTGCGACAAAAAGCCATACAACACCCCAACTTTAAGGCAGTAAACCCTCAAGAAATTACTGAAAAAGCACTCATGTTGTTTATGTTGGAATCCGGCGTGAGCACAAAACAAGAAGCCAACGAAGATGCGGGGCGCGGGGTCGGCTCTGATGTGATTGTTGACCGCGTTCGTCAGCTGCAGGGAAAACTTAGCATTAAGTCAGAAAAGGGACAATTTACCCATTTTGTTGTAAAATTTCCCAAAAAAGCAGACGAGTAGTCACGCTAAAATACACTGATACCGACCTGACATGGGTGAGGCGTTGAGCCATTTCTCCCTCTTGCCTAGTTGCAAGCCAGTTTCACCGGAACGGTTGCTATCAGAAATTTTTAACACAACAGTACAACCATTGAGTGAGATAAGAGGATATGACTAAAGTAATGATAGTTGATGATTCTATGGTACTTCGCGATCACATAGAAAATTACAGCGTTGCTAACAATTTTGAAGTGGTCGCAAAAGCCAGAGATGGTGCCGATGCGGTGAGGAAATTTGAACTTACAAAACCGGACTTAGTAACGATGGATTTAACCATGCCCAATGTGGATGGCGTTGAGTGTATCCGCAGGATAATCGCTATGAACCCCAAGACTAAAATTTTAGTCATCTCTGCATTGGCAGACAAATACACCGCTCTGATGGCAATCAGCTATGGAGCACGCGGTTTTTTGAACAAGCCATTTAGCGAAGAGGAGCTTGTTGATGCGATTAATAAGGTACTAAAAACAAATTAGCTAACACCACCCCGAAAAATAACCTATCTTCGTTCAATTTGCCCGCCGTAGCTGTCGCGTCGTCTGCACTCGCTGGCTTTGATAGGTTGTTTGTCAAATTTGGGATCAATTTATTAATTAACTAAAAACCACCAATAATAACAAGTTACTTATTTTGGTATTTTTACAAGATAAGTATGACATAATGAATCTGAGAATAGTATGATTGAAGAAGGAAAAATAAGGGTATTCATTGAGGGCGTTGAAAAATTTTTTAACGACATCAACAAAATGGGCGTCAATATCGGCACGCCTTACCTGATAAAAAACAAAAACTCACAGCCGAATGACTTTACTGGAATTATAGGTATATCAGGAGAATACACAGGCCACGTTTATTTCACGGCACCTCGAATTATGATGAGCCACTTGCTGGTTATGTACGGTGTAAAGACCATTCATGTCAATAGAGAAAGGATTTTAGATTTAGTCGGGGAAATTGCGAACACGATATCCGGTAATGCGCGCTCAGAGTACGGTGAAAATTTTATCATCTCTGTGCCAGCTGTTTTCGAGGGGCCGCCGAATAGCGTTTACTTTGCTAACGATGCTTATTCCTACGTCATTCCGGTAGGATGGAACAAATATACGGCGCATATCGTTGTTTGCCTAACTAAATAATCACTCGATAAACAATCAGCTAATGGGAAGATACGAAACTGTTCAATCATTTATCCAAGCGCAATGACATGCAAAATATAAAGCAGAAAGTAGCCGACTTACTCGACGATGAGAACAAATCCTTACCCAGTCGCATTGTCGACGGCGTTATTATATTCACCATTATATTGACCGTCATTTCCATTATTTTGGAATCCGAACCGGCGCTACACAAAAAATTCACCCCAACTTTTTTGGCCATTGAATACTTTTCGTTGACCATTTTCAGTGTCGAATACTTATTGCGCGTATGGAGCGCCCCGCGAGATAAAAAACTCTGTTACTTTCCCCCAACGCGTGCGCGGCTAAAGTACATGACTTCCTTTCACGCCATTATTGACTTATTGGCTATTTTGCCGGTTTTCCTGTCTCTATTCGCTATTGATTTGCGCTTTTTGCGCGTCATCCGTTTGCTCAGAATTTTCAAGCTGACACGCTACAACAGCGCCATGAACACGCTGATTTCAGTGGTCAAGCGCGAAGCCAAAGCATTTTCATCGGTACTCTTTGTGCTGATTATTATCCTTATTATTGCTTCTAGCTGCATCTACTTATTAGAACACAAAGCGCAACCCGAAGAATTTGGGAGTATTCTAAAATCCATGTGGTGGGCGATAGTCACATTGGCCACGGTAGGTTACGGCGATGCTAGCCCGATTACCCCCATGGGCAAGCTGTTTGGTGGCATTATTATGACAGTAGGTATTGGCTTAGTGGCCTTGCCGGCCGGTTTGTTGGCTTCGGCCTTTTCTGAACAACTGCACAAAAATAAAGCTGACTACCGGACGGCGGTCAAGCGTATGCTTGACGACGGCGTCATTACGCCCAAAGAGCACCGCATTTTAAGAGAATTACAAGAGAAATACGACATCAGCAACGAAGAATCTAACGAGATGATTCAAGAGCAATTAACACTCGCCAGTAACTTAAAAAAAGCCAGTGCTCACCAGCACCATTGCCCACACTGTGGCAAGGATTTTGTTGAATAGCGCCATTCCAACCCTCCAAACAGCGCAGCGTTTATCGCGGCAACAACAGCTTCTCCACCGCAAAACGGCCGTCTTTCACCCAAACTTTCAAAAAAGTTTGCTCCGGCTTGTCGTGGGCTTGCCGTTCCATTTCTAGCGCTTTATATTCATTGGCAAAATACTTATCAAACGGCAATGAAATAAAAACCTCACCTTGGTGTTCGCTATCATTTCTACACCAGCCCGCGTTAACGGCTAAATAGCGGCTACCAGCCGGCTTTTGTTCGTGAATGGCAATAATGCGGGCATGTCCCTTGTCATCGTGTGCTAAGGTTGCATAAACAGTGGTATCGCTATAAGAATAATCACGGCCATCATTATCGGCGCACGACTTGACGGGATAATAGCCTTCGGCCTCAAAACGCAGCGCCACGTAGTGACCGCGGAATGGATCGCGCGGGTCTTTAGGGGCGGTTTGGAATAAAAAGGCTTCGCCAGTCGCTTTGACATCAATGTATTGCCAAACCACGTAGCCGACGATGCACAACTGAACGACAAAGCAAGGCAGTAGCAGCCACTTTTTCAATGAGTTCCACGTTTTCATGCCGATACTCCTTGTCTTTTGGTTTTTCTGAGATAATAGGCGTTAAATGTTAACAAAATAATACCGGCGGCAATAAACAGCGAGCCACTGAGTATCAGCGAGGCTTCGGGGTCAAAAAATCGCGCCAATATTGTCGATATGGCCAACACCAAGCCGGCATTCATTTTTAAAGTGCGTTGTTGCATTTGCCCTTCGATAGCGACAAGGACGGATGCGGCCAACAAGTAAGCACTAACCAGCCAAAAGCCAGCCACTTGATAGCTTTCGTCAACCCTAATGCAATGAAGATACATCATAAACACAACGGGAATAGCGGCATAAGCCAGCTGGGTTTTAGACGGTTTCTTGGCAAGATAAACGCTGCCAATGAGGACAAATACAGCTAAATAGATTTTAAAATCAGCTACTTCAACAAGACGATGCAACTGGTAATGGGTAAAACTCGATAGGTTAAGTAACCAAGGCACAATCAAAGCATAAGCAAAAATGCTCGCAGTCCCTACAAACCGTAGGGGATTTTTCCAATAACTGCCATTCGTATTTAAGAAAATACCCAGCAAATAGTAAACACTGGCAAACACTAGATAAATATAGGGGCGCTGAGACCATTCCAAGTCTTCAATAATGATAATCCCTATCCAAGACAGCGTAATCAAATAAAACCACCGCGTCACGATTTGATTACCACGCCAAGCTGCCAGCGCCAAGCCCAACATGACCGCCAAAACAACCCACAAATAGTAGCTGTCGCCAATGATTTCATTAGCAAATGACATCGTTAGGTAGAGGGTGGCGACTTGCAAGCTCTGGGCTTGAAACAGCACGGCAATCGGCAATAACAACAGCGCCCAGACGCTGAGAAAGTGCGATAAGTCTCCCGCAGTCTGATAGGTTTGGCTAATGAGCGCGATGCTCGCCCCCACACCCAAAGCGTGCAAAATGCCGATGCTCTCACGCGCCAACAGCCCGCGCGGGTAAGCCCACCAGAGCAAGCCCTGACTAAGCAACAGCGGGGTAAAACTGACCAGCGTTCGGGTTGTTCGCGTCATGCCGTCCCAGTTGTGAGCAGTGAGCAATATCACGCCGCCACCAATCAAGGTCACGCCAATTAGGCTGACGAGTAGCGTAATAAAAACCGTATGCTTCTTGGGCATATACAGGTCAAGAATGGCCTGCCCTTGCGATTGAGAGATTATCGATTGATTTTCCCAAGATTGTATGGCCTCAGATAGCCAATGAAAGACTTTATGAGAGATAGGTTGAGGGTGTTGCATGCTTTGCCGCCCATAATAGGTAAAATTCCAACACCGCGATTATAACGACTAATTCTCAATGACAAAAGGCAAACGTCACCCATAAAAAAGTATCAGTATAGGTCACCTTAAGTAACTTATACTGATACTTTTTAAAAATCATCTCTGTACACAACAAATTTTCCGCAAATTTTCCATAGGGTGCGTTTCACGCACCTGCACCTTTAAGGTTATTTTTGGCGTAGAGACAGGGCACGCCCTGTCACTACAAAATGACAAACTATATATGTCGTGAATGGCATAGCCCATCAACCTAACAATGGTGATTGGACTTTTTTGTAGGTCGGGAACGACTCACTGTCGATTAACTTGCACGTAGCGCAATTCGCCTTTGGCCTTGTTATCGTTGGGGTTGATTTTTAGCGCTTCGGTGTAGTAGTCTTCGGCGAGTTGCCACGCTTTGCGCTCCACGGCGATAAAGCCCAAACCGCGCAAGGCGCGCCCCTGTAGATAGTTGCTGTAGGCTTCGTTGTCGTGAATGAGTTTGCTCATCGCCAAGGCTTGGGAAAAGTCGGCTTCGGCGGCGTCCCAGTTGCGCTTGAGGGAATAGTAATTACCGCGCTCGTTGAGGGTTTCAGGGTCGAAGGGTGAAAAAATGAGTGCGACTTCCAGCGCCTTTTTAGCAGCTTCGGGACGCTTTTTCTCGAAGTAGGCCACGGCGCGCAAATAGTACGGCCGCATCCAATCGCGCGACACTAAATAGGTGGGTTTTTGACTGTCATTGGCGACCACCAAATTCATGAGCTTCATGGATTCGTTGGGTAGCGAGGCAATCGCGCGCCGCTCATCCTTGGCCAACAGAGTTTCGATTTTAGCGATGAGTTTATCGTTAATACTCATCGCCTCATCGATTTTTTTATTTTTAAACAAGTCAATAATCTGTAGCAATTCTTGACGCTGTGGACGTGGCAACGGCACCAGCTGACAGCACATCACCACGGCATTTTCCTTTTGGTCGTAGTGAGGCGCGTCTTTGTAAAATGTCTCACCCGAAGCGAAGCCAGCCAGTAAAAGCCAGCTCACCGGCAACCAGTATTTGATATTCATATTGCTTTATCTTATTGATTATCAGCTATTATTGCGACGTCTACCATAAGGGCTTCGCGTTGTGCGCGCTTTGGATTTATACTGACCACTATTGCCGGTGCGTTTGTCACCACCACGCTTGTCGCCACTGCGATTTTGACGTCTCTCAGAGACAAACTCCGGTACTGGCGCGACCTCGGCGAGCATATCATCACTGATACCAGCGGTGGGGATTTTTTCACCCAAAAGGGCTTCGATTTCGGGAATATGTTCCGAATAATCCTCACAACCAAAGCTAATCGCTATCCCCGATTTACCGGCGCGCGCCGTGCGCCCCACGCGGTGAATGTAGTCCTCTGGGTGTTGCGGCAAGTCGTAGTTGAACACGTGACTGATGTCGTCAATGTGCAAGCCACGCGCTGCCACATCGGTGGCCAACAGAATATTTTTCTCGCCGCTTTGGAAGGCTTTTAACAACTTTTCGCGCTTGTGCTGCGGAATGTCACCCGACAGCATAGCGACGTTAAAGCCATTGTGGGTCAAAGTATGTGCTAGGCGCTCTAAGACGTGTTTCATGTTTAAGAACACTACGGCTTTATCGTCGTCTTGCAACTGACGCAACTGTCCAATTAATAGAGGGATTTTTTCACTATTGGCGACGTGATAAAGGGTTTGTTCGACATTCTCAGCCGTTTGGGTTTCAGACTCAACTTCCACCATTTGTGGTGCATTGAGGTATTCGTAAGCCAATTCTTGCACGCGGTAAGTAAAGGTAGCTGAGAAAATCAGATTCAAACGCTCCTTGGCCGGCGGCATACCGCGCATCAAGTAGCGAATATCGGAAATAAAGCCCAAATCAAACATGCGGTCGGCTTCGTCCAACACTAAGCATTCGATATTTTTCAAATCAAAACAGCGTTGCTTGTATAAATCAATAATACGACCCGGTGTACCAATAATGAGGTCGGGTTGGCTGTGATCAAACTCGGCTTTTTGGGCGTCGTAGTCCTTGCCGCCGTAAATCGCCACCGGCTTCAAGCCGGTATAACAGCCGATTTGCAACGCATCTTGGTAAATTTGTGCCGCCAATTCGCGCGTAGGCGCTAAAATCATCGCCCACGGCCCTTCGGCATCAGGCTTGACAGGATTTGTCATTAAGTAATTGAAAATGGCAATTAAAAACGCGGCCGTTTTACCGGTTCCCGTTTGGGCTTTGCCGGCGACATCGTGCCCTGTCAGCGTCAGTGGTAACGTCCTTTCTTGAATGGGTGTACAAGTCTGCCAACCGAGCTGTGCTAAGGCATCCTGAATGGCGGGGTGAATATCAAATGAGGAAAAGGTCAGTGCTTCGGTCGTGTTATTTTCTTTGGTCATGTAATAAGTGCTTTCATGTCAACAGCGCCAAACTCGACGTTCGGCGCTAATTTTTTTGTTTGTTATTAAAAAATATGTTTTGTCATCATTGTGCCAACTCGCATTACAGGCGGTGGTCTTTGAGCTTGCGCTTGTAGTGGCGCACTTGGCGGTCGAGCTTGTCGACCATTTCATCGATGGCTGCGTACATATCATCGTTGACGGCATCGGCGTGCATATCACTACCTGTCACGTACAGCGTGGCTTCGGCCTTTTGATTGTGTCGCTCAACGGACAGTGTCACGCTGACCTTGTTGATTTTATCATAGTGCCCACTGATGCGTTCAACTTTTTCAGTAGCGTAAGCGCGTAAGGCATCGGTAACATCTAAATGGCGGCCAGTTATAGTAATGTTCATTATTTACTCCTATTTTTTCGTATCAAAGTATTTTCCAAGGCAACTGCACTCAACACCCATCCTCCTATCGCCAACAATGTTGTAAGATAAAAAGTTAAGTATGTCCACTCGTGCAGCCACCACCCCCTCCTCACGGTCAGTATAGCGCATTTTTTCATCTATTTCAGCCGTTTTCGTTTGCTGGTACTCGGTATACCCAAGGACTCGCGGTATTTTGCCACAGTTCTTCTTGAAATATCAATATCTCGCTGACTTAAAATCGCGGCAATCTTGGCATCGGACAGCGGTTTGCGTGGCGGTTCTTCGGCGATAATTTCCTTGATGTGGGCTTTGACAGCAGTTGCACCGATGACTTCGTCGTCAGAAAAAATGTCACTACTTTTTTCGCTCACCGTCGCACTTTGTCCGAAGAAAAAGCGCAATTCAATGAGACGCTGATTGAAACTCAAATACTTGCCGTTCACGGCACGCGACACCGTCGAATCACTCAAGCCCACTTGCTCGGCAATATCGTGCATGATCATAGGGCGCAATGCCTTATCACCTTCGATAAAATAGTCTTGCTGTTGCATGACAATGGCATTGGCAACCCGAACCACGGTTTTGTGGCGTTGGTCTAGGGCATCGAGGAAAAATTTCGCCTCTTGTAACTGAGCCTTCATAAAGCGCTTTTCATCGCCTTTACAGTCCTTGGTTAAGTTGGCATAATCTTGATTTATCTCTAAATCAAATCGCGCGTCTTGGTTGGGCGAGGCATAAAACATGCCCATGCGCTGACGCACGTACACTTCGGGTTTGATGTGTTGAGCGCTGCTGCCTGTGTAGGCATTGGGAAACGGATTCAAACCGTGAATGACCTGCATGGCCTCGGCAAAAGCCGCTTCACTAACCCCCAATCTGGCGAGGATAAGCTCCGGCTTTTTATCTATATAATCAAAATAATCTTTGATAATTTCGTGAGCATCAACAGCCGCAGGACTGTTGTCACCGCTGGTATGCAATTGCGCCAGCAGGCAATCTTGAACATCGGTACAAGCGACGCCGACGGGTTCCATGTGTTTCACTGCGTTGACGACGCGACGCAACTCGGTCACTTTGACTTTGAGTTTTTTCGCCAGTTGCTCTAGCGGCACAGGCAAAAAATAGTTGTCGTCCAAGTAAGGTAAGACGCCACAAGCCATGGTTTTTTCCGCTGCGCTCAACTCACTCAAAAAAATAGACTCTTCGATGCGATCGTCAACTGAGCGCGTATCGGCGACCCAGTCTTCCTGAAAGCTGTCGATGTGCTCCATTTTTTTCGGGCGCTGGTCAAAGCCGTCTAAATAATCATCATCGTAGAGGTCTTCCCACTCCATGTCGGCATCAACGCGCGTATCCAAGTCATCGGGCAAACTGTCACTAGCCTCGCTATAATCTTGCTCGCCGGCCATGTCACCGCTAATATCAAAGTCCAACTCGCCAACGCGGTCAAGCATGATATTGCGGTCTAGCAATAGCTGCACTTCTTGATCCAACTGCTGCTGATTACACTGCAAGATGTGCAAGCGCTGGGTCATTTCCGGCGAAACTGTCAGCGTTTGCGTCTGTTTGAGATTAACCTGTTGGCCTTGGGACGGGGCGTTCATGCTGTGCTCGCTAAGTGGGCGGTTATGGCGCTAGTCGGTATTGCGCTGAGGTTCGTTAATGCGCCAAAGCTTTTCCAATTCGTACATCTCGCGCACTTCGGGGCGCATCAAATGCACGACCACATCGCCCAAATCGACCAAAATCCAATTGCGGCTGTCTTCGCCGGCCGTGGATAGCGGCGGATTGCCGGCGGCTTTGGCTTGGGTGTGCACTTCGTTGGCCAACGCCTTTAAATGCCGGTCGGATGTGCCGCTGGCGATGACCATATAGTCGGTAAAACTGGCTTTGCCCCTGACGTCTAAGACGACGACATCGGTAGCTTTTAAGTCTTCAATAGCCTTGAGGGCAACGTCTTTGAGTTGCTCGGCTGTCAGTAAAGTTTTCGTTGTCATTATGTTCTGATTTCTCCGTTTCCTAAGATAATAAATTTTTCTGTGGTCAGTCCCAACACGCCCACCGGCCCACGTGCGTGCAACTTGTCGGTGCTGATGCCAATTTCGGCGCCCAAGCCGTACTCAAAGCCGTCGGCAAAACAGGTCGGTATATTGACCATGACCGAGGCCGAATCGACCAAGTTCAAGAAGCCATTTTGGCGCGACAAGCTGTCGGTGACAATACTGTCGGTGTGGCCTGAGCCGTAAGTGTTAATATGGGCAATTGCCGCCGCCATATCGGGCACGGTTTTTATCGACAGTTTCGGCGCTAAATATTCTGTCGCCCAGTCGCTGTCATCGGCTAAGGCCAAGTCAAAGCGCTTTGCCAATACTTCATCGGCCACCAGTTCCACGCTGTGTGCTTGCAAGCGGCTTATCAAGGCCGGCATCACTGGCTCAATTTGGCTTTGATGGACGAGCAAGGTCTCCATAGCGCCACAAATGCCGTAGCGATAGGTTTTGGCGTTAAACGCCACTTCAACGGCCATATTGACATCGGCAAACTCGTCAATATAGACGTGGCAAATACCGTCCAAGTGTTTAATCACTGGGATTTTGGCTTTGTCGCTAATCAGCTTGACCAAGCCTTTGCCACCACGCGGAATCATCACGTCGATCAAACCGACGGCTTCAAGCATCGCCGTCACGGCTTCGCGGTCGGTGGTATCGACAAATTGTACCATATTATCGTCTAGCGGACTGGCTTTTAAGGCCGCCTGAATGCAATCGACCAAGGCGCGGTTGCTGTGAAAAGCCTCGCTGCCGCCGCGCAACAAACAGGCGTTGCCGGATTTTAAACAAATGGCCGCCGCATCAACCGTGACGTTGGGACGCGATTCGTAAACGATGCCAATCACCCCGATTGGCGTGCGCATTTTGCCGATTTTAAAGCCACGGTGGCCGGCTTTGAGTTCGCTAATTGCGCCGATAGGATCTTCTTGTTCAGCGACTTGGCGCACGCCGGCAGTCATGCCGTCTAGCCGTTCTGGCGTCAACGCCAAGCGGTCAAGCAACGCCGGCGACAAGCCGTGATTGCGGCCGTTTTGCAAGTCAATGGCATTGGCTGCGGCGATGTCGTCGCGGTATTTTTCGATGCTGTCGGCAATGGCGTACAAGGCCGCTTGGCGGTCTTGAGCGTTGTGGTTGAGCATGTCGGCTGCGGCCGCTTTGGCCAAGCCGGCGCGGTCTAACACCGCTTGTCTTATGGTTTGAGTTGACATGGTTATCACTTAAATAATGGGTTAATTGGTAGGGTGTGCACCCCACGAAACTAAAAATCGGTCATTGTAGATGAACGCCTCCCCCTTTTCAAAAGGGGGACTGAGGGGGATTTGACGCTGGCCGGCATTTCCAACCACCTCAAATCTCCCCCTAACCCCCTCTTTTAGAAAGAGGGGGACAGCCCTCTCTAATTTTTAAAAATTATTTTAGACCTAAAAACAGTAGTTGCCTGTAGGGTGTGTTAGCGAAACGTAACGCACCATTTTTATGGCGCTATTTGGTGCGTTACGCTATCGCTAACGCACCCTACGTGTCAACTGTCGGTTTTTAAAATTACTTTTCCGGAATGGCTTTTAGCGTCACCAACAGCCATTCATAAAACGTCGCCACGCTAGGAATGTGTACGCGCTCGTCCGGCGAGTGCGGGCTACGAATGGTCGGACCAAAGGAAATCATATCCCAATGCGGATAGTGGCCGCCCAAAATGCCGCATTCCAAGCCGGCGTGAATGGCTTTAATGGCCGGCGTTTGCCCAAAAACGGCTTTGCCGGTCTCTTTCATGACTTGCAAAATCGCCGAGTTGGGATTGGGTTGCCAGCCCGGATAGTCGCCGCAAAAATCAATCCGACTCGCACCGGCTAGCGCAAAGGTACTGGCCATTTCCTGCGCCAATTGCTCGCGCACCGAATCGTTGGCACTGCGTAGCAAACACTGGAGTGTCAAGGCCGTGTCTGCGGTCTCGACTATGGCAAGGTTGCTAGAAGTTTCCACTAAGCCGGCAAAGTCAACACTCATGCGATAAACGCCGTTGTGACAAGCGTTAATGGCGTTAACCACCGTGGCTTGTGAGGGCGGTGTCAACACTTGCGCGGCCGGTTCATCGACGCTTTCGGTGCTCAAAACGATGTTATTTTCAATGCCGGCAAATTCGCGCGCCAAAGTGCGTTGATAAGCGGCCAAGTCGGTGATAACGGCATTGATATCGGCAACGGCAAGTAGTAACTCACCCTCGCGCGGAATGGCGTTGCGTAAATTGCCGCCGCGAAAATCGATTAAGCGCACACCCAACTCGCGTCCCGTGCCGGCTAACCAGCGCGCCAACAATTTGTTGGCGTTGCCGCGTTGGTCGATAATATTGAGACCAGAGTGACCACCGCGCAAGCCGGTGAGTTTAACACGCAACAACGCGTGATTGGCCGGCACCGCTTGGCGTTGTAGCGGCAACTCGACCGTCAAATCCACACCGCCGGCACAGCCGACGTAGAGTTCGCCCTCGTCCTCGGAATCCAAATTCAGCAAAATATCACCGCGCAACACATCGGGTTGTAATTCAAACGCACCGGTCATGCCGGTTTCTTCATCGCAAGTAAACAAAGCCTCCAAATCGCCGTGGACAATATCATCGGCAGCCAAAACCGCCATAATCGCCGCCACGCCCATGCCGTTATCAGCGCCCAAGGTTGTGCCGTTGGCTTTGACCCAATCGCCGTCAATGACGGTTTCTATGGGGTCGGTCTCGAAGCAGTGATTGCTGTCGTTGTTGGCTTGCGGCACCATATCGAGGTGCGATTGCAACACCACTCCACGGCGGTTTTCCATGCCGGCCGTGGCCGGCTTGCGGATAATGATATTGCCGATTGTGTCTCTGAAAGTCTCCAGCCCTAAGCCGTTGCCGAAATCCAACATAAATTGTTGGATTTGCTCCTCGTGCTTTGAGGGTCTAGGGATTTGGTTGAGTTGGTGGAAATAGTGCCAAACTTGAGCCGGCTGTAGTGAAAGAATAGACATATTGGGTTTACCATTTATTGCAAAAACAAAAAAACCAAAAACCGTGAGGCTTCTGGCTTTTTTGTTTTTTTAACTGTGGCCGCGGTGGTCATTCAAGCCGCCTTTATCCATAAAGCAAAGCTGAGAAACCACCGGCCTACACCTTATTAAGGTTATTCAGATTAGCGGACGCGCTTTCTCGCCATTTTTCTAACGTCTGGCCCCATTGGCATATCAAAATCGTAGCTCGCCAAAATACGGTTGTCAGAAGCGCGAACCAAACGCGTGCTCACGTAAACGTGGTTAACACCCGTGGCGTAAGTACCCAAAAGTACAGCACCGGCGGCATGTTTTCTGGAAATCTTCTGAATATCGCGCGACAGCATGAATTCGCCACTCTTCTCTCTCACTTTCAAATCACGACGCGTACGCAAATCAATCACAGGGAAGCCCATTTGTGCAAAGCGGTCACCCACTTGCTCAGACACCATCAAACCAAAGGCCGAACTGGTGTTTAAATTAGTAATATCTGAGATGCTGGTAATCAAAATAGGACGATGATCTTCTTGCAAATAGCCAGCTTGTTGCATCAAGCTATCAGCAGCTTTGTGCGTCGAAATCAGCATATTGGTGTCTTTGGTGCTCGAATACTGCCCACCATTCATTCCGCCTCTTTCATTAAAGATATCAGGGGTAGAACAACCACCTAGCGTCATTGCGGCAATCGCCATAATTAAATATTTTTTCATCCTTAGTCACTCCAGTTAATAATTTGGGGGTCAATCCTATGCAAAACGATGATAGGCGTCGTGTAAAACCATTGAAAATTAAATTTAAGATAAGATAGCATAAGTTACTGAAAGAATAAAGTCCCCAGATTCACTTTTTGCCGACCAGTGACGGCTTTTTCTACCAACACATTACACGAAGTTTAACTTACATCCAGTTAATTTATAACTTATCAAGCAGTTCGAGGTATTGCCCGCGCTTCATCATCAGGTCAAAACGCTTGCCGCCGTAGTGTCTAAAGAACGCCGCACTCCGCAACGCCGCCAACAATAACGCTCGAATTTGATTGGCAGACAACTCGCTTTGCAAAAAGCGTTGGTCACCTTTAATCATAATGCGCGGCTCGGTTTGACTGGCAGTCTCTTTGTAAAGTTCGGCAAACAGGGTAAGTGCCTCGTCTGAAAATTCATACATCGGCGGCAAAATATCTTCTACGCCCCAGTCATCATCGTCGTCTTCGTCCACTACGGCCGGTTGTTCAACGGGCGAAATTTGTGCCGACAGGCGTTGCAAGCCCGACTGCAATTGATAGCGCATGCGCGCGCTGCGTACCAAGCGCAATTCAATCGTCAACACCGCCAACAAGTATTGGGAAATGTCGCGGTCTAACTCGTCATTAAAGAGTTTTTTCAACTGCTCAATGCCGAAGCGCAACGGCTCGACACTGCCACCATAGGCATCTACGGTTTCGGCGGGGTCGTAATGCACCAGCGACTCCAGTACGGGGCGAGCCAGTGTTTCGTCGTATTGTCCTTGGGTGGCCACTTGGTGAACCACACTGAGCGCTTGGATTGTGGCGGCGAGCGCTAACGCCTGCTGTTCGTTTTCATTCATCATAGGCCCCATTATAACGTCATTTTATCGGTTTGCTCAATAACTCCACCACCTAAACATTCGTTTTGGTCGTAAAAGACGGCGTATTGCCCCAAAGTGAGGGCGCGTTGCGGCGTTTCAAAGCACACCGCCAAGCGGCCGTCATCGCGGTAAGTCAGCGTACAAGCCTGCGCCACTTGCCGGTAGCGCGTCTTGGCGTACAGTTGCGCGCCGTCGGTCGGCACTTTGCGCAACCAATTGAGTTGGCCGGCAATTAACGCCGATTTGAACAAGGCCGGATTGTCCGTACCCTGCACGACAACCAACCGATTGTTGGACAAATCCTTTTCCGCCACAAACCATGGCCGGTCGTCATAATTGGCCAAGCCGCCAATGCCCAAGCCTTGACGCTGGCCAATGGTGTAGTACATTAAGCCGTTGTGCTCGCCGATGATTTCGCCGTGGACGCTGACAATTTGGCCGGGTTGCGCCGGCAAGTATTGCGACAAAAATTCGCGGAAATTGCGCTCGCCGATAAAGCAAATGCCGGTGGAATCTTTTTTGTCGTAAGTAATTAAGTCGGCATCTTCGGCAATTTGGCGCACTTGCGGCTTTTCCAAATCGCCGAGTGGAAACAGCGCCAATTGCAACTGCTGTTGGCTAATGGCGTTTAAAAAGTACGTTTGGTCTTTATTTTGATCGCAGGCGGTCATCAGTGCCGCTTGCTCGCCGATGTTAATGCGCCGACAGTAGTGGCCGGTAGCAACGTAGTCACAGCCGAGCTGATTGGCAAAGTGCACAAACTCGGAAAACTTGATTTCGCGGTTGCACAGCACATCGGGATTTGGGGTGCGGCCGGCGCGGTATTCCGCCAAAAAGTGTTTGAAGACGCGCTCTTGGTAGGCTTTGGCAAAATTGACGGTGTGCAACGGTATGCCAATGGTTTCGCACACGTCTTTGGCGTCAAAGACATCATCGGCGGCCGAGCAATAGCCGGGGGAGTAGGTTTCCTCCCAATTTTTCATGAACACGCCTTGGACGTTGTAGCCGGCTTCTTTGAGCAAATGCGCCGTCACCGAGGAGTCCACACCGCCCGACATGCCGACAATAATGCGGGCGTTTTTCGGCGGCAAAAAGTTGCTAGTTGTGTTTTGTATCATTTTATTTCTCCACTCAAGTTGTTGCCGGCTTCAACAAAGACCGCGGTTTAATCCCCAAAGCCAACAACGTCACGGCATAGCTTACCATGCCGGCGGCCACCAACGCCAATAAATAGCCAAAGCGCGCCAGTTGCGACAAGTCACTCCACCCTTGCTCGCCCAACAGGCCGGCGTTGGCGCTGTACAACGCCGTGGCCATTACCGCATTGGCGACCAAAACCTTGCCCACAAAAGCTAGGGTTTCTCGGTTAAACACCAGCAAGTTAGCGCGATACAATAGCACCGCCAAAGTCGAGCAATTCGCCAACGCCGACAAACTCGCCGCCGCCGCCAAGCCAACGTGACCAAACTGGCGATGTAGCAATAGCGCAAACGTGATATTAATACCAATGCAAGCAATGGCGATTTTAGCCGGCGTTTTGGTGTCTTGGCGCGAATAAAACCCCGGCACGAGGACTTTAACCAACACCCAACACAAGCCGCCGACGGCAAAAACCATCAAACTATTAGCGGCCATTTGTGCCGAGTACAGCGAAAATTCACCGCGATACAGCAGCGTGATCATCAACGGCAACGCCAGCATCATCAACCCAGTCGCCGCCGCCGAGCCGACCAAAAACGCCACCCGAAACGCCCACGTTAGCGTTTGTTGGAACTCGGCAGAATCGGATTGGCTTTTCAGCGCCGATAGTCGCGGCAAAATCACTACCCCCAAGGCCACGCCAATCAAGGCAATCGGCAACTCCACCAAGCGGTCGGAATAATATAGCCAAGTAATACTGCCGGAGGCCAAGCTAGACGCCAACGCTGTGTTTAGCAACACGTTAATTTGACCGGCGGACGAGCCTAACAAAGTCGGCCCCATTAATGTCAGCACCCTTCGCACGCCGCGATGCGCCAAGCTGAATTGTGGTTTCGGCAAGCGCTTCAAACGCCACAGCGTCGGAATTTGCAAGCAAAACTGCGCCAAGCCGCCAAAAAACACTGCCCAAGCCAGCACCAGGGCCGGCGGTTCGAAATAGTCTCTAAAGCCTAGCGCGCCGGCTATCAAGGCGACATTGAGCAAAGCTGGTGCCAAAGCCGGCAGGGCAAATTTGCCATAGGTGTTCAAAATGCCGGCAAAAAACGCCGTCATCGAAATAAAAACCACATAGGGAAAAGTAATGCGCAACATGGTCGTGCCCAGCACCATTTGTGCCGGCTCGGCGGCAAAACCAAAGCCTATCACGCCAATCACCGCACCGGCAAAAATCATGCCTAACGCCGTAATGCTGAGTAAAATCAATCCCAAGACGCCAAAAACGTGGTTAATCAGCGATTGTAATTCGGCCTCAGTTTGGGTGGTTTTGCTCTCGTTAAGTACCGGCACAAAGGCGTTGGCAAAGCCGCCCTCGGCAAAAAAGCGCCGCAAAGTGTTAGGAATGCGCAAGGCGGTGAAAAACACGTCCGTCTGCGCGACGCTAAAATAATTGGCAATCACCACATCGCGCACCAAGCCCAACACGCGCGATAGCAATGTCATCACCGCGAAAATGCCGGTGCTTTTAAGGAGTTTTGACATAGAATAAGTAGAGTGAAACGGGATAAAAACAGGGGTAATAGTATAGGAACGCCGGCCAAATGTCTAGCGGTTGCGACGAGAGGCACAACGCACCTCAGCAAGATGCCGACAACTCGTTATACAAAACTCAATAGATAGTATTTTTTAGCGTAGAGACAGGGCGCGCCCTGTCTCTATAAAATGACAAACTGTATATTTTGTGAATGGTATTACTTACAAATCACAATTCGTCGATTTCCTGTTGCGTCAATCCCGAATGCTCAATGATAAAATCTGCCGGCATACCAGTTTGTTTGAGGCTCTTGGCTATGGCAATTTGCTGTTGCTTTTTGCCTTGCTCCAAGCCCTTTTGGCGACCCTCTTGTAGGCCTTTTTCCAAGCCTTTTTGTAAACCTTCCTGCACGCCGTCCTCAAAACGCCCACCGAGGACGCTGCGCTCATACTGCAATTGTGAGATATAGCGCTTATAGCGTGTGCGCTCTTCATCTGTGAGGCACATCACATTCCACGCGGCTTTGGCTTTTTTGATACCTTTGGCGTTAAATTCATCTTTGATTTCGCTGTTTTTGAAAAAGTAAATCCACTCGTCTAAAGCATCTTTGGTTTTATCGTCAAAATTATTGACTTTGAGCAAGTAAATTTCGGGATAAATATCCGAGATATTTTCTCTACCGAACGACTGTTTTTGCCACTCCGACAGCTGTAGCGTATCGTGCTGATGAATGCCGGTGAATTCGGTGATGCCTTTGTAAACATAATCTTCACCTTGGCCTAATTCAAAATAAACAATATGCACGGCAATGACTTTTTTGATATTTTTATACGGCTCGCCGCTGTTGATGTTGTCGGTAATCACCTTAGAAACGCCGAACAAAATGCGGTAAAAATAGTCGCTTTCAAACGTGTTTTGGATTTCGATGATAATGCGCTCGCCCTTGTCATTTTCGACTAACAAATCGACTTTGTTGATTTTATTTTCGGGGCTGTCGGCATTGCTTTCGCTTTCTAGAATTTGGATTATTTCAACGTCTTCCTTAGTTAACTCGGACAAAAAGCCGGCCAAAATATCAAAGTCGGCTTTGTTGCGGAGCATACATTTCATCGCCCAATCAAAGCGAATGTGGGTGGCGTAAGTCATAACTGCATCACTCAAAAGGTGGTAAGGAGCTGTTATTCTAAAATGATTTTTGGGAAAATGGTAGGGATAGTGAATAAAAGATACGCCATTGACGCAATTAAGACACTTTGATTTAGTGGGTCAAGACATGCCACAGGTTTACAGTCAACCCACCGGCTTCTAGGTGTTACCATTTAACAAACAGTGAACATCTGCAACCGGTGGGTTTCGCTACGCTACACCCACCCTTGTATCTGCGATAGGCTTAACCTTACCGACTCTAGGTTGCAAAACGCCACCTCAACCGGCCGGAAATGCCCCACTCTTAACATCGGCAACAAACTGTTGCACTGCGCCGACAACCGAGTCATTTTCGGCAAGGAAATTTTTGGCAAAGCTAGGAATATAGCCCGACATGCCCAAAATGTCGTAAATCACCAACACTTGCGCGTCAACGTCAGCGCCGGCACCGATGCCGATGACCGGCACGGCGACGCTAGCGGTGACTTGTTTCGCCAACTTGGCCGGTACGCATTCGAGCAAAATCATATCGGCACCGGCTTGTTCTAGCGCTTGCGCATCGTTCAAAATTTGTTGAGCTTCGGCGGCATCTTTGCCGCGTTTGCCGTAGCTGCCGAGTTTGTGAATCGTCTGTGGTGTCAAACCCAAATGCGCGCACACCGGCACGCCGTTGCGGCTCAATTCTGTAATCAATTCAGCTTGGTGCACCGTTGATTCGATTTTGATAATTTCCGCCAAGCCATCTTGCATCAAACGGGTGGCATTGTCTATGGCTTGGGTGGGATAGGCGAAGCTCATAAACGGCATATCGACCATTTTGACGGTGTTGGGTGCGCCTTTGGCCACCGCTTGGCTGTGATAAATCATGTCATCGACTTTGACCGGCACAGTGGTAGCGTGGCCTTGCACGACCATGCCCAGCGAATCGCCGACCAAAATCACATCGACGCCGGCGGCCTCGCAAATGCCTGCCAAAGTGGCGTCATAAGCCGTGAGCATGGCGAATTTTTCGCCTTTGGCTTTCTTGTCTTTTAAATGTTTAATGGTGATAGGTTGTCCCATGTCGGACCTCTACTAAGTTATCGAGTGGCAAAGTCGCCAATAAATCGGCCACCCTGCCCTGCTCTGGAATGTGCAAGGCTTTATCCAAGTCGTACAATGGCTTGACGACAAATTCGCGCTGATGTGCGCGTGGGTGCGGAATGGTCAATTCGGCATCATCTTGCGTCAAGTCGCCATACAAAATTAAATCTAAATCCAACGTCCTCGCCCCCCAACGCACCGTGCGTTGGCGACCGTTTTCGGTCTCAATGGCCTGCATTATCGCTAGCAATTCTGCCGGTGTTAAACCGGTGTCAACGCCGAGCACAGCATTGAAATAGTCCGGCTGTTCAATGTCGCCGTGCGGCACGCTTTGGTAAACGGGGCTCATAGCAATGGTGCGAATGCCAGCTTGTGTGTCCAAGGCTTGTGCCGCGATGTCTAGCTGTTTGAGCGGCTCGCCCAAGTTTGCACCCAAAGCGATATAAGCGCGCGTTAATTTGGCCGACATTAGCGACGTCTCCGACGTTTGGGTTTAAAGCGCTTTTCTTCGCTAGTGCTGGCCACCGCTTCCGGCATGTCGATTTGGGCTTGCGTCCACAATTCGTGTAGCGGCTGCAAATCGCCCTCGCCCGACAGCATGCGCAACTCCAAAAAGTCAAAGCCGGCGCGAAAACGCTTGTGCTTTAACACCGATTCCATGCGGCGTTTGTTCACTTTCGAAGCCAAGCGCGACTGCATCACCCAAATATCGCGCACCATGGACTTGTGGCGCGCCGGAATACCGACGCGTTGCGAGGCTTGCTGGAAGACAAAATCAATGGCTTCGTGCATAGCACTGTACCAATGTTCGCCGGCCGCTAGCTTTTTCTCCAACACCATTTGATACAGCGGCCACAAAATGACTGCATATAAAAAGGCAATGGTCACCGGATCGTTGTGCTTGATGCGGTAGTCGGTATTTTTCAGCGCTTGTTTAATCAGCTTTTTGTAAAAGCCGCAACGCGGGTTGTCGAAGTCTTTAAACAAGCTATCGGTGGCCGGAAACAGCTCGCCGAACAAGTCGTAAATCCGCAACTCTTCGTAAGAGGCCAAGGCGTGGCCGCTCATAAATAACTTGGTGGTTTCGTCAAACAGGCGTGAGGCCGGAATGCCGTCGAGCAGCTTACGATTAGGGGTAATGGCTTGCTCCGTTTCGGGGTCGATGCGCATGCCCAGTTTGGCGGCGATGCGCACGGCGCGCAACATGCGCACCGGATCTTCTTCGTAGCGTTCGGCCGGATTGCCAATCATGCGAATCGTGCCTTGCTCGATATCTTCCATGGCACCGACGTAGTCGATAATCGAAAAATCGGCAATGTCGTAGTACAGGGCGTTTAGGGTAAAGTCGCGTCTAGACACATCACTTTCCAATGTACCGAAGGTGTTGTGATTGACCACTAAGCCGTCGGTGTTGGTTTCGCCCTTTTCATCGGCGCGAAAGGTGGCGACTTCGATAATCTCGCGACCAAAATGCACGTGCGCGAGGCGAAAGCGCTTGCCGATAATGCGACAATTTCTAAACACTTTTTTGATTTGCTCAGGGGTGGCATCGGTACAAACGTCGAAATCTTTGGGCTTTTGGCCACGCAATAAATCGCGGATACAGCCGCCCACCAACAAAGCGCGATAGCCGGCTTTGTGCAAGCCATACAGCACATCGAGTGCGTGTTGGCTAAGGTCTTGGCGCGAAATACTGTGGGCATCTCGCGAGTAAATTTTGGGGGTCATTGTCATTCCTCTGTTAAGTTATCGGCAGGCCGACCGTACCTGCCCTTTTTATCTGCCATTATCCTGAAAGCGGCAGTTGATATTTTTTGCTAGCAAAACAAAACTCAAGTAGGGTGCGTTTCACGCACCGCTAGCTTGAATAGGCTGATTGGGTGCGTAAAACGCACCCTACGCGCTAGCTGATTTTTTGCTTAGTCCATAACTGCCACTTAGAGTCATATCGTTGGGAGACTCTCCTCATCACGCTGAATAAGCTGATAAACACTCACCGGCAACAGCATGACTAGCGGCATAAAGTACAAAGCCGTATGGTTAATCAGCGCAACCCAAGACGCCGTCTCCAACGTACCTGCCGACAGCACCAAAGCGCTAGCGGTCAATAGCGCCACCAAGACGGTGACCAGTAGCCACATAAATTGCGGCATCAAAGGGTTTTTCCTGCTAAGTAGTAAAAATAGCAAACTGCCGGCACAGACTAAGGCGGCAAAATGCCAGTTATCTAAAATCAGCCACTGCGTAATTAACAACTGTTTTAGTTGCATATAGTCAGCTTCTACAAAAGCCGCACTGGTCGCTGGTTGTAAATGCGTAAATTGCGCCAAGTGCAACCAGTCGCGCGTATATAAAGCAAAAGCGGCAAAGGCCAATAGCGACAAGCCGACAAAGCCGCCCAATACGCGCCACACCACCACGAGCAACAAGCCAACAAAAAACACCAGCGCCACTTTGCTGCTCATAAAAGCCGCCGCCAGCAAAATCATCAATGGAGCAACCAATCGCCATTCAACGTAGGTCAAGCAATTCACTGCTAGCAGTGCCATACTCAGTATTAACAACGCCACCCACAAATGATTATAGTGACCGGCAATCATATCAAGGTTCAACAGCGGCAAACTCATCACCGCATAAGCGCTAACAATGGCCGGCAATAAGCTAGCACCCAAATAACGCAGGCCGCCAAATAAAGCGCAAGCCATCGCCAACGCGCCGCTAACCATCAGCAATTGCGTCAACGATTGTCCCCAATCCTTAAAGGCCATCGCAGTATAAATTTGTTGCAAGGCCAACCAGTCGGCGCGCCCTAATTGGGCATCCAAATGCTCAATGGCAAACGCACCGTGCAACGGTGCATCGGCCGGTACGACCACTTCGGTTATCCAAGCGCTCCACGCCACTGGCGCTTGATGAATCAGCGTCACACCCATGAGAGCAATGCGATAAGCAATCAACAACGCCAACAACAACGTCAAAAAATAAGCCGTATTGGACGGCGCTTTTTCTAAGCGCAATTCTTCGATGGTGCAGCGTTTTGCCGACAAGAAAAACAATAATGGCAAGGCGATAGCCGCTTGTATCACCAACAGTTCAATGGTATCAAAGTGGCGCTCGACGTAAGTATAAAGCCGCATCAGCATCGCCAACAACGACCAGCCGACCACATAGCCGACACCCAATGCCAAACAGCGATAGCCGTAGCGCTGTTTGAAAAATGGCCGCACCACCGCGTAGCCCAATAACCAAGGCATCAACAACGCCGTCACGGCGAGTAAATTGGCAATCATGGTTTGTCCTCCGTAGCTTGTGTTTCTGTCGGCAGTGTTGTGGCCGGCTCACTAACTGGCGATTGCTCGGCCTCATCGCCGTTATCGCCACTGCCGTCATCGGCTGGCTTATCGGCGTTTTCATCCGTCACTTGAGCGATGTCGCCATCAGTAGGCGCATCGCCAGTCTTACTGGCGGGTTCAACCGTGCCGTTAGCAATCAGTTCGTCAGCCGTTGGTTCAGTGAGCATTTCATCAACTTCTCCGACTGACTGAGTCGCATCAACAGCAAACCCCGCATCAAGCGGCACGTTATCGCTTGGCTGATTTTCATCATTCGCCGATGGCAGGAAATTGACCTGAGCCGCTTTAGCCGTCGCCGGCTCAAATGCCGCGCGCCACTGTTGCTGGCTTTTGCCAATCAAATAGAAGGTGTCGAGCACAAACCAAGCGCACATCAACAACACCCACCAAGCCGGCATCAAGCGCCGCTTTTTCAATATCAAAGCAATAGTAATCAGCGCACCAAATACTAAAAAATATAGCAAAATAAGCAACTTGGACGACAGAAGCAAATATTGTGATAGCGGTAATTGCACTTGTTCATCAGCCGGCTGTAGCGAACGCCCCAAGTGATTGAGCAACAATTGCCCAAAGGCAAACGTACTCAACTGCCTAGCTTCAAAGGTCACCGAGCGCACACTATAGGGGATAAACAGCTTATCGGCCGACAAACGCATGCCAGTAATTACGCCGCTGTGATTAAAAAACAGCCGACTGGTCATGTTGTCGGTGTACAAAATCGGTTGCGTTTTTTCACCGGCCTGTTGGTATTGCAATTGTAACTGCAACGGCAATAGCGCGTCTTTTTCCTCGAAAACAACCCGCACGCTCTCGTAGAAGCGCGTGTCGATATACAAGTTATCCAAATCGGCGTGGCTCTGTTGGCGCGCGTTGGTGTGCGTTAGCTTGAGGACGCCATCGGCATAACGCCCTTGGCCAGCGCGAATAACGAATTGTTCGGCGGGGTAAGTGGTCGTCAACACCGCACTGAGACGCGTCGAATGATAATACAGTCGCAAGCCCAAAAAAGTCAGTACTGCGGCCAATAGGCTACAGAGCAAAAACGTGGGCAATAATGAAGGTTTTCTATTCATATTGTGATGAAAAAGGGTGAAAAACAAAAAGACGATAACAAAGCGCGAACTCTGCTACCGTCTTGATGACTGAGCCGGCAACGGCGACTCGGCCGCCCTGCTCAAACAGGCTTTAAGCGCTAGGTTTGGTGTTTTCTACACGCGCGCGTAATTTTTGCCCCGATTTAAAACTCACCACACGACGCGCGGTAATATCGACTTCTTTACCGGTCTTGGGATTGCGCCCCGGACGCACAGCTTTGTCGCGCAACAAAAAGTTACCGAAGCCGGAAATGCGGACGTTTTCGCCGCTTTCCAACGACTTGCGAATTTCTTCAAACGTACCGTCAACCAACTGTTTAATGTCGGGACGTTCCATGTCGGTTTTAGCGGCAATGGCTTCTACGATATCTGCTTTAGTCAATGTTGTCATTATTATTATCCTCGTAATTCTGCATTAAATGTTTTAGAAAGCATGTCAGTGATTTGTGCAATCACCTTATCTGCTTGCTCATCGGTAAGCGTTTTCGCTTTATCTTGTAAGTAAATGGCAATGGCCATGCTCTTGGTATTGCGTGGGATATTGCGTCCAATGTAAACGTCAAACAAACACACATCGGTGACGATTTGACTGTCCACAGCCCGAATGGCTTTTAGGATATCCTCGGACTGATGACCTTGCGCCATTAATACCGAAATATCGCGACGGATTTCCGGATATTTTGACAGGCTTTCAGCCACTGGCAATCTGTCCTGCGCAATTGTAGCAATATCAAGTTCAAACGCAAAGACTTTTGTATCAAAATCAAGGTTTTTTTCTACATTAGGGTGCAATCCACCGACAAAACCAATAGATTTGCCTTGATACAACACCTCTGCCGATTGGCCGGGGTGTAAATATTGGCGCTGACTGCGCGTGTAGCTAATATCGTCCAAAACGCCCAATTCTTCAAAAATGGCTTCAATGTCGCCTTTGGCATCGAAGAAATCAATGGCGCGCTGGCGATAGCCCCACTGCAAGGGGTGCACGTCACCGGTCATCATGCCGGCCAATTTCTCTGTGTGCACCAAGTCGCCGTCAATACGCGTATAGCCGTGGCCAAACTCGTACAAGCGCACGTTGTTTTGCTGACGGTTGACGTTGTATGACAAGGCCTTAGCCAAGCTCGGCACCAAACTGGTACGCATCACTGCCAACTCCGCCGACAAGGGGTTCATCAGCTTAATGGCATTATCGGTTTCCGACAACTGACCGGCCAATTTTTCGTCGATAAAGCTGTAAGAAATGGCCTCGTTGTAGCCCAAATCCACCAACAAACGGTGCAGGGCGCGGCGCGGCGTTAGGTCTTGTTTGCCTTGATTGCTCAATTTATCGGCTTTGATTGCCACCATAGGTACATTGTCATAGCCCCAAATGCGCGCCAATTCCTCAATTAAATCTTCGGCGATGCTGATGTCAAAACGGTAGCTAGGCGGCGTGACAGAAAAGGCTACATACTCTTCCAACACTTCGACTTGCATGCCCAATTTTCTCAATAGTGGCACGATTTGCTGACGTGGGAATTCAATTCCCAATACATCGTCAACGTACTGAGCCGTCAACTCCACGCTGTTGCGAGCCGGCAAGTGCTCGGCTAGCGTTTGAGTATTGGCAACGTGTGGCTGACCGCCGCAAATATCGACAATCATCTGTGTCGCCATAGCAATGGCTTGTGACTGCATGGCAAAATCGACACCGCGTTCGAAGCGGTGCGAAGAATCGGTGTGCAAAGTCAAACGACGGGCGCGACCGGCAATCGCCGCCGGCGCAAACCACGCCGCTTCTAAGACAATTTCTGTGGTGTTCGCGTCAATCACCGAGTTAGCGCCGCCCATAATGCCGGCTAGGGCAATGGCTTTTTCCTCATCGGCAATGACGAGCATGTCTTCGTCCAAAGTCACTTCTTTGCCGTCTAGCAAGGTCAAGGCTTCTTGCGGTTTGGCCAAGCGCACTTCAATGCCGCCGGTAATGGCGCCAGCGTTAAAGGCGTGCATAGGTGTGCCCAAAGCAATCATCACATAGTTGGTGACATCGACCACTGGCGACAGCGAGCGAATGCCGGCACGGCGCAAGCGCTCGACCAACCACAACGGGCTAGCCACGGTGTTGTCAACGCCGCTAATGGTGCGAGCAATATAGTGTGGACAAGCCGCCGGCGCCGATAAAGTCACGGCTGGCGAGTCGCCTTCGCCGTCAACATCGGTGACGGTGTTGTCGATTTCATCGGTGCCAAACGCCACCGCCAATTCGCGCGCCACGCCTGTGAGTGACAAGCAGTCGCCGCGGTTGGGCGTCAAGCCGATTTCGATAATATCGTCATCTAAGGCCAAGGCTTCGCGGATATCTTGACCCAAGGCCAAACCGGCCGGCAAGCTCATCAAGCCCTCGGCACTGTCGGCCAAGCCCAATTCGCTTTCAGAACACAACATGCCGTAGCTTTCTACGCCGCGCAATTTGGATTTTTTGATTTTAAAATTGCCCGGTAACACCGCACCCACGGTGGCTACCGGCACAATCATATCCACGGCAACATTAGGCGCGCCACAGACGATTTGTAGCGTTTCTTCAGCGCCGATATCGACGTTAGCAACGCGCAACTTATCGGCATCGGGGTGCTGTTCTAGCCCCACGACTTGACCGACCACCACACCGGTAAAGGCCGGCGCGGCTTTGTTGACGCTTTCGACTTCCAAGCCCAAAGCGGTGAGTTTATCGCTCATCATTTCGGTGCTGACACCGACTGGGACGAAATCCGCCAACCAATTTTTACTGACTAACATTGTTTGCCTCCGCCCTTATTTGAATTGATTAAGAAAACGCACATCGTTTTCAAAGAAAGTCCGCAAGTCGCTGACGCCGTAGCGCAACATCGCCAAGCGCTCAATGCCCATACCAAAGGCATAGCCGCGATACTTGCTGCTGTCGATGCCGCCGTTTTCTAGGACTTTGGGGTGCATCATGCCGGCACCCAACACTTCTAGCCAACCAGTTTTGGCATTGGGGTCGCCGATATCGACTTCCACTGACGGCTCAGTGAACGGAAAGTATGACGGACGAAAACGTACCGGCAAGGCATCGTCTTCGAAGAAGTCGCGCAAAAAGCCAATGAGGACGCTTTTCAAGTCGGCAAAGCTGACATTTTCGTCAATCCACATACCTTCCACTTGGTGGAACATCGGCGTGTGAGTTTGGTCGGAATCGCTGCGGTAAACGCGACCTGGCGCAATCATGCGCAGTGGCGGTTGCTGTGTTTCCATGGTGCGAATTTGCACGCCGGAGGTGTGGGTGCGCAACACGGTTTCTTCATCGACGTAGAAAGTGTCCTGCATGGCGCGCGCAGGGTGGTCTTTGGCGATATTCAGCGCTTCAAAGTTGTGGAAATCGTCTTCGATTTCTGGCCCTAGCTCGACGACAAAGCCGATTTTGGCAAAATAGTCTTCGATTTTTTCGCGCGTCATGGCGATAGGGTGACGACTGCCCAAGGCACTACGTCGCCCCGGCATGGTGATGTCCAAACGCTCACGCTTTAATTGATAGGCGAGTTGCTTGGCTTCTAATTCTTCTTTTTTGTTGGCGAGCGCCGTTTCCACTTGCCCTTTCATGGTGTTGATAAGCTGACCAAACTTGGGCTTATCTTCTTTTGGCAAGCTAGACAAATCGCGCATTTTAGCGGCGAAAAAGCCTTTTTTACCCAACCACTCAACGCGGATTTTATCTAGACCGTCGAGCTGGGTTTCTTTTTCAATCAATGCCTGCACTTCGGCAAGCAAGCTATTTAATTCTTGTTCCACTTAATATATCCCGAATGTTTAAGTGTTTATTTATCACGCCAAAAAAGACAAAGGAAAAAGCCCACTGCCGAGCCGGCAATGAGCTTTTTTGCCTCAAGTTTCAGCGATTAAGCAATCGCAGCTTCGGCTTTTTTCGCCAAGGCTGCAAAGGCAACCGAATCGTGAACCGCGATGTCGGCGAGGACTTTGCGATCAATCTCGATATTGGCTTTTTTCAAGCCGTTGATAAAGCGGCTGTAAGACAAACCACATTGACGTGCAGCGGCATTGATACGGGCAATCCACAACTGGCGGAATTGACGTTTGCGCTGTTTGCGATCGCGGTAAGCGTACTGACCGGCTTTAATCACCGCCTGTTTAGCGGTGCGGTAGGTCTTGCGACGCGCACCGTAGTAGCCTTTTGCTTTCTTTAATACTTTTTTGTGGCGTGCTCTTGCGGTAACGCCTCTTTTTACTCTTGCCATAATTTAGCTCCTAAAAATCGTTGATGGGTTTAAAATAAATACGTTAGACGTTAGGCAACATTTGCTTAACAGCAGCAGTATCGCTTTTACAAATCATCATACCGGCGCGAAGCTGACGCTTACGCTTGGTCGATTTTTTAGTCAAAATATGACGACGGTGCGATTGGTTGCGTTTAAAACCGCTCGCAGTTTTTTTAAAGCGCTTGGCTGCGCCTTTGTGTGTTTTTAGTTTAGACATAATAGTTTATAACTCCGCATTCACTCAGCCTCAGCACCACCGTGCCGAGCGAGGCATTAATATTAAGGTAAAGGAGAAATCACAACCACTTCCGAAAAACACTTCCATCAAGTTAGGCAACCTAACGAAGCGAGGTGATTTTGCAGATTTGGTGTTACTTCTTTTTCAAAGGCGCGATAACCATAGTCATCTGCCGCCCCATCATATTGGGACGCTGTTCGACATTGCCGTATTCGGCAAGGTCTTTTTCAACGCGCTCCAACAAGGCTTTACCCAACTCTTGGTGAGCCATTTCACGACCGCGGAAGCGAATCGTAATTTTGGTTTTATCACCATCTTCTAGGAAACGCATCAGGTTGCGTAGTTTTACCTGATAATCTCCAACGTCAGTTCCGGGTCGGAACTTAACTTCTTTGATTTGGATTTGCTTTTGCTTCTTTTTGGCTTCCGATTGCTTCTTTTGTTGCTCGTAACGGAACTTACCATAGTCCATAATTTTACAGACCGAGCCACCCTTGCCAGCTGAAATTTCAACTAAATCCAATTCGACATCTTGAGCGCGCTGCAAGGCTTTACGCGTTGCCATCACACCCAACTGCTCGCCGTTTTCATCAATTAAACGAACTTCTCTCGCGGTGATTTTATCATTAATCCGCGTCTCTTCTGCTTTAGCTATGATCTTTCTCCAAAAAGTCAATCCAAAAAATATGAGGGCTTTTGCCATACAGACAAAAGCGAGGTGCGAATTCTATACTCAATCCTCTCATTTCGCAAGTCTTTACCGATAATTTTTGCACCACCACTTTTTCACCTTTAGCTACAGCAAACGCCAAAAACCGTCCCAAAACCTAACTTTTTCCTTGTTTTTAATCATAATTAAAGCAAAAGCACATCAACCAATAACAGCAACACTCGCAAAATCAAGATTAACAACATCACAAAATTCCGCTAAAATACGGCGATACTAAAACACCCAAGATAAACGCCATGCCTCAAACACCAATTATCGTCGCCCTAGATTTTGACGACGCCCAAACCGCCGTTGATTTTGCTCGCCAACTCGACCCGCAATTGACGCGCCTCAAAGTCGGCAAAGAACTGTTCGTCAGCGCCGGCCCAGCCGTGGTTGAGCAACTGCAACAACTAGGATTTGAGATTTTTCTCGACCTCAAATTCCACGACATTCCCAACACCGTCGCTAAGGCTTGTCTAGCGGCCGCCAAGCTCGGCGTATGGATGACCAACGTCCACGCCAGCGGCGGTGCACCGATGATGCAACACGTTATGGAACGCTTATCGGCGCTGCCTTCGCGGCCGCTGATTACCGCCGTCACCGTGCTCACCAGTATGGACGCCGAAACGCTTACCCAAGCCGGTGTCACTCGACCGCTAAAAGACCAAGTCAAACACCTCGCCAGCCTCGCCAAAGCCAGCGGCTTAGACGGCGTAGTGTGTTCGGCGCAGGAAGCCGGCCTATTGCGCGCCCATTTGGGACAAGATTTTCTGCTCGTCACCCCCGGCATTCGCCTAGACAGCGACAGCGATGACGACCAACACCGCATTATGACGCCGGAGCGCGCTTTGGCCGCCGGCAGTTCGCACCTCGTCATCGGCCGCCCGATTACCCAAGCGCCCGACCCGATGCGAGCCTTAGAAACCATTTTGGCGCGCATCGCTTGAAAAAAAACCGACTAGCACCACATACTGCAAGTTAACCTGTCAGATAAACTAACAAATAAATACAATATGAAGCCAAACAACCCGTTACTTACCATCAAACAATTTCCCGATTACGCTCGCATTCGCCCTGAGCACGCCCTGCCGGCCATTCAAACGCTGTGCGAAGAATCCAAACGGGCGATTGAATCCCTACTGGAAACCGCCCCGGCCAACTGGGATACTTACGAAAAACTCGAAGCCATCGACGACAAGCTGGGCAAGGCTTGGTCGCCGATTTCTCATTTGCACAGCGTCACCAACACCGATGAATGGCGCGAAGCCTACGCCGCTTGTCAGCCGGTTATCTCGCAGTACCACGCTGAAATGTCTCAGCACACTGGCTTGTATAAATTTTATTGCGCCCTGCGCGACAGCGATGCCTTTGCGCGCTATTTGCCGGCGCAGAAAAAGTTGGCTAAAGACGCCATTCGCGACTTTGAATTGTCGGGTGTTAACTTGGCCGATGTCATCAAAGCCGACTATCAAAAGTTGGTGCAGTCGGCTAGCGAACTTTACACCACTTTTTCTAACAACGTCTTGGACGCCACCCAAGCCTTTCACCTGCACCTTGAGGACGACAGCGAATTGGCCGGCGTGCCCGATTCGGCAATGGCGCTGTACCGCCAGTTGGCGGCGCAAAACGACGTTGACGGCTTTTGGATTACCTTGGACATTCCGTCCTACTTGCCCATTTTGACCTATGCCGACAACCGCGAGTTGCGCGAAACGCTGTATCACGCCTACGCCACGCGCGCCTCGGAAATCGGCCCGAATGCCGGCGAATTTGACAACACGCCGGTGATTGCCGGCATTATGGCGGTGCGCGAAGACATTGCCAAGTTGCTTAAATTCAACAACTATGCCGAGCTATCTTTGGCCAACAAAATGGCCAAATCGCCGGCGCAAGTCATTGCCTTTTTAGATGATTTGGTGGAAAAATCTCGCCCACAAGCGCAACGCGAATTTGACGCTTTAAAGGCTTACGCCAAGGACGAGTTGGGGCTAGACGAATTAGCGCCTTGGGATGTGGCTTACGCCGCCGAAAAACTCAAGCAACAACAGTACGCCATTTCCCAAGAGCAACTGCGCGACTACTTCCCCGTGGACAAAGTCCTCAAAGGTTTGTTCGGCATTGTCGGCCAACTGTTTGGCGTCACCTTTGAAAAGACTAGCGACTTAAGCATTTGGCACGACGACGTGGTCGCCTACGCCGTCAAGGACAAAGGCAACGTCATCGCTTACTTCTATATGGACTTGTACGCGCGCCAAGGCAAAAACGGCGGCGCGTGGATGAACGGCGCCGTCGATAAAATCGTCAGCAGCGTTCGCCAACAATTGCCGGTGGCGTATTTGGTGTGCAATTTCATTCCGCCCACCGACAACCAACCGGCCTATTTGTCGCACGACGAAGTCACTACCCTATTCCACGAATTTGGCCACGGCTTGCACCACATGTTGACGCGCGTTGGCTACAGCCCGATGTCAGGCATCAACGGCGTTGAATGGGACGCGGTCGAGTTACCCAGTCAGTTTATGGAGAATTTCTGCTACGAACGCGAAGTCCTCGCCGGCATGAGCGAGCACCGCGACAGCAAAGAACCACTACCGCAAGACCTATACGACAAACTGATTCGCGCCAAAAACTTCCAATCGGCGATGATGATGATGCGACAGTTGGAATTCTCGCTGTTCGACATCAAAATCCACATCGCCCCCAGCGACAACGACGTCATGGACACGCTACAAGCGGTGCGCGACTATGTAGCTGTGACGCCAGCACCGGCGTACAACCGCTTCCCTATGGCATTTTCGCACATTTTTGCCGGCGGTTACGCGGCCGGCTATTTCAGCTACAAATGGGCCGAAGTGCTGTCGGCCGATGCTTTTGCACGCTTTGAAGAAGAAGGCGTGTATAATAAGGCCGTTGGTTGCGCCTTTAAAAAGGAAATTTTGGAACGCGGCGCTTCGCGCACCGCCATGGAAAACTTTGTGGCTTTCCGCGGTCGCGAGCCGAGCATTGATGCCCTGTTGCGCCACAACGGCATCGCCGTAAACGCCGGCTAACCACTGGCTATGACAAGAGTGACATCCATTTTGACAAATAACCTATCGTGGCAGGCGAGCCTCACAGAGATAGGTTATTTTCAGGTTGGGCATAAAAACAACAGAGTAAAAACGTGAAGACATCATGAATAAAAAATTATTTAAACAAATCGGTTTAAGCTTGATTATCACCACCGGCTTAATCGCCCCAGTCAGCGCCGCTGATGTTTGGGTTAGTGACGAAATCGAAGCGCCCTTGCGCGATAAGCCCGAACTCAACGCCAATATCGTTTCCATGCTGCCAGCCGGTCAACGCGTTGTCGTGGTAGAGAAAAACAAAGACTACGTCAAAATCAAAACCTCAGAGGGCGCTGTGGGTTGGCTATCGAATTACTACGTGCTCAACGATGTCAGCGTCCACGAGCAGCTCGCGCCATTGAAGCGCAGCCTCGCCGACAAAGAAGCCACGGTTAAACGCCTGCGCGATGAATTGCAACAAGTGCGTGGAAAAATGGGACAGTTAGAGAGCAGCAAATCGGCACTAGAAAAAACCATCAATGATGCCACTTCACAAGCCAAAAGCAGCGCCGGTAGCGCCCAAAAATTTGCTGCCGACAACAAATTGCTACAAACCAAATTATCGCAGCAAAGTGCCAAAATGGAGCAACTCGCCAAGGCGCTGGACATTGCGCGTCAAAAGTCCACTACTGCCAATGCGCGCTATGCCGCACTGGTCAAAGTCTCCGGCAACGTCGCCGAAATTGAGCGCCAAAACCGTATGTTACAAGAAAAAGTCGTGCAAGACGAACAAGACTTGCAAAAGCTCAAAAACGAAAACCAGTCCATGAAGGCACGCCTCAACACCCGTCAAGCCATGATGACGGCGCTGATGATTTTTGGCGGCATTTTGGCCGGCTATATCTTGTCGATATTGACGCCACCGCGCGGTCGCCGACCATCGTCTGGTAGCTTTTACTAACTTCCTTTAGCGTCAAACCACGAAACACGCCATGAAATACCAAGCCATTTTATTCGATTTAGACGGTACGCTGATTGACTCAGCGCCGGACTTGATTGCGACGTTAAACGATTTACTCATCAGCTACAGCCGACCGACTGTAGATGTAGATAAGGTAAGACATTTGGTCTCGCGCGGCTCGACGGGTTTGCTATCGCACGGCTTTAACGAAGACTTCCCCAAAGACTTTGAAGCCTTGCGACAGGATTACCTCGCGCGATACAACTGGCAAAATACACGCAACACGCGCTTTTTTGCCGGCATTGAGGACTTGTTATCGGCCATCGAAGCTAGCCAAACGCCGTGGGGCATCGTCACCAACAAGCCCACGGCGTCAACTCAGCCAATTGCGGCGCACTTGCAATTGGATAAGCGCGCTTCGGCCATTGTTTGCGGCGACACCTTGCCGGTGTCCAAACCCGACCCTAGTCCGCTGTTTTTGGCTTGTGAAATGCTAGGCGTTTCCCCTGAGCACTGCGCTTACGTCGGCGACGCCGACACCGACGTTATCGCCGGCCAACTGACCGGCATGATGACCATTGCTTGCGCCTATGGCTATATCGAGTCGAAAAACCCAGTGACGGCTTGGGGCGCTGATGCTATTGCCCAAACACCGGCTGATATTTGGCCGTTGCTACAAACATCGCGATAAATTTAACAACGCAGTTAACTCGTAGGGTACGTTAGCGATAGCGTAACGCACTAAATAGCACCATATAAAGGTGCGTTACGCTTCGCTAACACACCCTACCACACTGATTTGGTGCGCAAAACGCACCCTACTATTTTATCAACTTAATCATTATGAAAGACTTAGAAAAAGACCGCCAAACGCTCATCAAATTCCCGTCCAAATTCCCCATTAAGATTTTTGGTGCCGACAGCGATGCCTTCACCGATGCCGTTAAAACCATTATCGACAACCACGTTGAAGACAGCGACATTTTGGCATGGAAAAGCAACAAGAGCAGCAAAGGCAACTTCCTCGCCGTCACCGTACACATTATGGCGCGTAGTCAACTGCAACTTGATGCGATTTATCTGGACTTAACCGCCAACGAACTGGTAAAAATGGCCCTATGAGCGAGCAAAGCGTCAATTTTTATATCCTGCCCGACAGCGATTTCAACAACCGGCACTTTTTTGTCTTTCGCCTAATTGAAAAAGCCCACGCCCAAGGCTTACCCACCCTCATTCTCACCGCCGATAGCGAACAGGCACAAGCATTGGATAAATTACTGTGGACAGCCGCACCGGCGCGCTTTATCGCGCACGAAATCCTTAGCGCGGCCGGCAACAGTTACTCGGATTTACCGGCCATTGTCATCAGCGACAATTTAAACACCGTCAACGCCAGCGGCTTTAACTCCAAAGTCGTTATTGACTTGAGCTACGACGCCAGCCCCCTGCCCTTTGCCAAAATTATGCTGGTCGCTAATCAGCATGCCGAAATTTTGGCCAACGCCCGCATGAAATACCAATCCTACGTCAATCAAGGCATCAAACCAGACGTGCATAAAATCAGTGAAAAGCAGTTGGCGTTGACCGCGTAGCCTCACAATTCTAACATCTTTTTCATGTCGTCGTGGCTAGGCTCAAAGCCTTGTTTTTCATAGAAGTTAAAAATCGTATCAACGACCTCGTCAGGGTCATCCACCAACTGAAACAAATCCAAATCTTTTTCGGCAATTGTGCCGGCTTCCACTAACGTATTTTTAAACCAACCGATTAGGGGTTGCCAAAACTCGCTGACCATGAGAATAATCGGAAACCGTCGGCTTTTGCCGGTTTGAATAAGCGTTAAGACTTCTGCCAATTCGTCTAGCGTACCAAAGCCTCCCGGCATCACCACATAGGCCGAAGCGTATTTGACAAACATCACTTTGCGCGAGAAAAAGTGACGGTAATTCAGCGCAATGTCTTGGTAAGGGTTGCCCATTTGCTCGTGCGGGAGGCGAATATTGAGACCGATAGATTTAGATTTGCCACGATAAGCGCCTTTATTAGCGGCTTCCATAATACCCGGTCCACCACCAGAAACTACCGAAAAGCCGGCTTCCGACAATTTAAATGCCAGTGTCTCTGTCAACTGATAGTGCGGATGGTCGGGTTGAGTTCGCGCCGAACCAAAAATAGACACGGACGGGCTAATCGTCGCCAGCTGTTCAAAGCCTTCAACAAATTCGGCCATAATTTGAAAAATTTTCCACGACTCTTTGTTAAGCAATTGCTGAATAGCGGCTGGGTCAACGTAGGCTTTTTTTTCCATTGGGGTATCCTCGTAAAATGGGCACGACGTGCCGGTTGTAAATTAACTTTTGGCCTAGGGCAATTGGGATTTGAGAAGCGCTCTAGGGTGTGTCCTAAACAACGCAGCCATTGATCATTGATACTAGCCGGCACAACCTCTCTCTTCGTTAGGCGCGCTAGCCATAGCTAGTGGCCGATCTGCACTCGCCTGCCTTGATAGGTTATTTTTCGGAATTGGTATTATTTTTCAGAACGAGTATAAAGCAATAGCCGGTTCAAAGTGGTCAAAATTTCTTGTGTAGAAATTGCCGCCATACTGGGAGAAAACTCGCCAGTTCGCAAGTTTTCACGCTTCATACACGCCGTATCGACGGCTTTGCCGACCAAGTTAGCCGTATGCTCGCCAAAGCCGCCCGTTAACTCCGGCCGCGTCGGGCCAAATAACATCACCGTAGGAATGCCCAGATAGACAGCCAGATGCGCCAAGCCCGTATCGACGCTAACGACAGCGCAGGCATCAATTAGAGTTGCGCGTAGCTCTTCTAGCGATTGCTCGGGTAAAATTTGCGCGTTGTCAATGCCTTTGGACATGGCCTCGGCGGTACGATAGCCGGCTTCACCTTGGTGTGGGATTAGCAATTGATAACCTTGTTGGCTCAGTGCCGTCACCAATTGTCGCCACTTATCGGTGGGGTAGCATTTGTTATCCCAAGTGGTACCGTGCAGCAAGACAATTTGCTTTTTAGGGACGTTAGGTGGCGGATGGCTGGGGGCTTTGGGTAGAGGTTGATAGTCTAGGGCTTGTGCAAACAACAAACGCAGCCGTTCGACGGCGTGCTGTTCTTTGGCCACGGGATAACGATGCTGATAGCAATAGGCCGCCAAACCTTCCCGGGCGCTGTCTGTATCAAAACCGGCAATCGGGGCGGCCGCCAAGCGCGCCAGAAAAGCCGACTTAAACAAGCCTTGGGCGTCTAAAACCCAATCGTACTGGTAGCTTTTTAGGCGTTTCTTTAAGGCTTGGATATCGGGGTTAAAAAACACGCCAAAAGGCCGGCGTTTGCGCCACTGGCGAAAGTGAATGGGAATGACGCGATGAATATTGCCCTGCTGTTTAGCGAGCTTGGCGATATCGGCAAAATCGGCCTCAACCAGCCAGTCAATTATCAAATCGGGGCATTGAATTTTGGCTTCGCGCACCGCTGTTAAGGTGTGGACGACATCCCCCATAGAAGACGTTTTGACTAATAAAATCCGCATCAATGTGTCAATCCACCTTGAAATCCCAACGATTGACCAATTGACAGAAAATATCGGCGGTCAGCTCGGCATCGTATTTGGCACCGTGAGCTTGCTTGCTGTCGTAGATAAAGCCACAGGCTTCGGCAATGCGCGCCAGCACCGTCTGTCCAGTCATCAAAGCGCCCAAGGTGACGGTGTCGAAGGTGCTAAAGCTGTGGAAAGGGGATTTTTTGATTTTATTGCGCTCAATAGCAGCGTGTAAGAACGCTTGGTCAAACATAGCATTGTGCGCCACCATAATGGCGCGAGAGCACTTGGTGTCGGCCAAGTGTTTGCGCAAAGCAGAGAACAATTCCTCTAGGGCTTTGTCTTCAGTTTTGGCAATGCGCAAAGGGTGATGCGGCTGAATGCCGGTCACTTTCAAGGCCTCAGGGTCAAGTTTGGCGCCTTCAAATGGATGGATGTGACTGTGAATGGTGTGCTTGCGATAGAGTCGCCCCTTTTCGTCCATATCGAGAACGACAGCAGCCAACTCCAACAAGGCGTGTTGGTTGGCATCAAAGCCGCCGGTTTCTAAATCGACGACAACGGGTAAAAAGCCGCGAAAGCGGGTGGAAATGGTTTTCATGTTATCGTATTGTCTTCTAATAGCAAGGTGTTAGAACCCCAGCGTTCTTCGGTAGCTTTTTTCATACAAGCGTCTAAAGCCTTTTTTTGAGCCTCTCGATTCGGCAATCGCCGACGAATTTCTTTCATGGGCAAACTACAATTTTCCTTATTAATTTCAAATATCTTATCAGTGATTGTGCCCATGTTCTCGCTTTCTTCTTCTGCCTTGGCGACAGTCATTGTCATTGACGTGGTTGCCAATAACAGCATCATCATCGTTTTCATGGCGTTACTGCTGTAGTTATTAAAGTTGATATTATAACGGAAAACCCCAAAAGTCGCCGAAAAATAATTAAGCCCTTAAGTATAAAATTAAAAAGCACTAGAATTCAGCGACTTTTTGAGCCGGACGGCCAAGCTATTTTTTAGAGCGCTAGGGCGTGTCCTAGCGTTTCTTCCAGATTTGACTGCGGCTAAAAACCAACAATTTGCCGGTGACTTTTAAGGCCTTGCCGCCATTGATAACTTTAATCGCGGCGCGGTAAGTTTTGCCTTTTTCTGGGTCGAGGATGCGACCACCGGCCCACTCGTCACCATCATCTTTTAACCCCCACAGCACTTCCATGCCCTGAATGGGCTGATTTTTGCGTTTGCCATCACATTTCTTACACACGGCGTTGGGATTTTTAAACAGCTCCACCACTTTACCGGCGATAGTGCCATCGGCTTTTTCATAAATTTCAACGACTGAGCGTGCTTTGTTGGTTTCGTCATCAATCGTTTCCCACTGGCCGATCGGACTGTCGGCGGCAAAGGCCATTTTAGCGGCCAAAACGCCGGCAAGGAATAAGGCTTTTTTCATCATGTTGTACTCCGAAATAAATTGCATAGTTTTTTATTTTCCTGCATTCTGATGCCAGTTGCAATCATTAAATGTCCCCACCGTCGCTAATTGTTGCTTGACACGCGATGATAATGGCTTGGGTTGGATTTTATTTCCCTATATAATGTACCCGTGATACCCCCTAACATCAACCCCAATCCCGCCCAACAACTATGAATCAACAAGCCATTATCGACCGTTATTTACCCGCAACACTCAGCCCTGCCGCCAAGGCTACGGCTTTTGCGCCCAGCAATATTGCCCTGTGCAAGTACTGGGGCAAGCGCGATGCGGCACTCAATTTACCGACCAACGCCAGCTTATCCGTTTCGCTGGGAGAATTGGGCACAACAACGACGTTGCAACTCGCCGCAGCAAACAGTTTGTCACTCAATGGCGTCACGTTGTCGAAAGAGGACATGTTTTTCAAAAAAGTTTTTGCTTTTGTTGAGTTATTTCGGCGTGGACAAGACATACCGCTCGCCATTGAAACCGTCAACACCATTCCAACAGCGGCGGGCTTGGCCTCGTCAGCATCGGGATTTGCGGCGTTAACCTTGGCCATCAATGCCTGCTTTTCCTTGAATCTACCCTTGCCGGTATTGTCGGCCTTTGCACGTATGGGCAGCGGCAGCGCCTCGCGGTCACTTTACCACGGCTTTGTCGAGTGGCACAAGGGCGAACAAGCCGATGGCATGGACAGCTTTGCCGAGCCATTGGCGACACAGTGGCCGGCATTTCGCATCGGCATCGTCACCGTCAGCGCGACGGCAAAAAAAATCCAATCGCGCGAGGGAATGAACCGCACCGTGAGCACGTCTCAACTCTATGAAAAATGGCCGGTACAAGCAGCGAACGACTTAATTACTTTGAAAAAAGCCATCGCAGCACAGGATTTCTCAATATTGGGAGAAACGGCTGAGCACAACGCGCTATCCATGCATGCCACCATGATTTCGGCATGGCCGCCAGTGCTGTACTGGCAACCCGAATCGGTAGCGGTTATGCAACGCGTATGGGATTGTCGGCAAAACGGCCTTGAAGTGTACCTCACTATGGATGCCGGCCCGAATGTGAAGTTGCTGTTTTTGCAAGACCAAGAAGCAAGCATCAAAGCCAAATTCCCCGATATGACGGTAATTGCGCCGTTTTCTGTTACTTCAATACCCTAAACGCGATCATTCTATAAAGGCTAGCGTGATAACTAAACCCACAAAATGCGGCGCTGTTTTTCGTGTAGCGGCCTCGCCTCATACGCTTTAAATTGCAAAGTAAACGCCTGAATGCAGTGTTTTCCACACATGGCTGAAAGGGCGTTTGCTGCGCCGCGTTGCGTATTGTCGTTGAGTGGATTCAAGGCGTCGCCACGTTGCGCCACGCGGTAGTCTTGGATGTCTGAGACGTGAGCCTTACATAGTGACAAAACACAATCACGCCAAAAGTTTCCCAATAATCGCTTTCAAACTTTTCACCTCTGCCCACGTTGCCAATTTTGTTTCCACCGCAGTTGGTAATGGCGTTTCGGTGACGGTGAGCAGTTCCAAATACAGTTCCAACAATTTTTTCACGCCTTTTATTGGCGTATCGTGCATTGCGGCAATCATTGCCGTGATAAGCGTGATAAGGGCTTGGTTATGGGTAGGTGACAAGTTTATCAGTTGCGTTGCGACTAAATCCGTCAAGCGTTTAAGCGGAGCAAAATTCTCGCGTACCATTTTTCCGAGACAGCTACCGAGCAAGGTGTTATCCAAATTGTCTTCTGCTACGCACTTTTCCCATAAGCCTGCGCCGAGTTGCGCGTATTTTTTCTCGCTAAAGCACAGTTTGGCGAGAAAAACATAACAAAATACACCGTAGTTTTTT
>PDWI01000608.1_pt1 | contig 58285 bp, 48 predicted proteins | sample 1430891 | NCBI WGS metagenome assembly PDWI01 (sample SAMN01162508, study PRJNA174530) | Oral metagenome, whole genome shotgun sequencing project. | biome: Marine environment; feature: Marine mammal; material: Swab sample of the gingival sulcus; isolation source: swab sample of gingival sulcus... | reverse complement strand
TGTCTCTACTTCCGTCTTCGGACTTCGGTCTTCCCACTAAAATGATTGATATAAAGGTAATTATCTTCATTAAATATTGAAAATATTATATCGAACTCAAGTTAAGTCAAAATATTTTTTTCATTTTTCTTTAAGAATATTCCGTCTTTTTATATTTTCATCGTATATAGAATAAAAGAACAACAGAATTGAAAACACACAACATACAAACACAGTTAATAAAATCGGCTAAAAAAGGCAAACAAAAGGCAATACGGCAGTTGTACGAGCAGTATGTTCAGGCAATGTATAATACTTGCATCCGAATGTTAGGCAACAAGCACGATGCCGAAGATGTAGTTCAAGAGGCTTTTATCAGTGCATTTAATAATTTACAACGTTTTGACGAGAACAACCATTTTGGAGCATGGTTAAAACGAATTGTAATAAATAAAGCAATAGATTTTTTACGAACAACAAAACGTAATTTTATAGATGTTGATGAAGTAGCCATAGCGGCAAACGATGATAATGAACCTGACAATATCAATATTGATTTTACCGAATTAAACAAACACATACAAACCTTGCCCGAAAAAGCAAGAGTAGTATTTAACTTATACTTGCTGGAAGGCTATCGACATAAGGAGATAGCCGAGATGTTAAATATATCAGAATCGACATCAAAGTCGCAATACACAAGAGCAAAGCAGTTGTTAAAACAAAAAATACAAAAGTGATGAATTTAGAGAATTATATAAAAAACAACAGGGAGCAGTTGGACACAGAAAAGCCCAATACTGAGGCAATATGGAAAAATATTGAAAAGTCCGTAAACATAAAGAAACGCAATTATTGGTTAATGTCAGTAAAGGTAGCTGCATCTATAATTTTATTAGTTGGCTTTTCGGTTTTGTTGCATCAACTTGCATCTATACATAATAATCAGCAACTAATTTTAGCAAAAATAGACGACACATTAGCAAAGCAAGAAGCTGATTATCAGAAACAAATAAAAAAGTATTACAAAATACTACAAACAACAAATTACAACAAAAGCGATTTAATAACAACCTTAGACGAGGTAAAATATATTGACGATTTAATCCAAAAATATTCGGAGGATTTGCAAAAATACGGAGCAAATGAGGAACTAATAAAATCGTTAATGGACTTGTACCAAAAGAAAATAATGATACTAAACCGCATACTAAACGAGATTGAACGAAGCAAACAAGACGAAAATAGAATCACGGAGATTTAATGATTAATTATTAATGTTTAATGTTTAATGAGGGAATTAATCGGCACAATAATTAACAAACGGTGTTATCATACATACTATTTGAAACAGCAAAAACATTAAAATTATTTTGCTAAATACTATATTTAAAATTTAAGAATTGACGGTCAATAATTATATATGTAGGGGCAAAAAATATTTTGCCCAATCAGTAAAATTAAATTTAATATTAACCAAAGACCTCACAGGTTTTGAAAACCTGTGAGGTCTGATAAAAATTGAAATAAAAAATGAAAAGAATACAATTTTATTTAATAGTAGCATTGGCAGTGATTCAACTGTCAGCAAATGCTCAAAAATTAGAAGTAAAAGCAAAAGATACTTTTGAAAAAACTATCGCTTTAAACGGAGCAGATACTCTTACCTTGATTACTCATGAGTTCCCTATTAAAACTCACACATGGAACAAAAATGAAGTAAAAATAGTAGGGAAAATCAAAATAGAGGCAGATAAACAGAAACGTTTAAATGAATATTTAGAGGTTTTTAAGAATCCTAAAATAACAAAAGATTTAAAATCGGTAAGCATAAACCTAATTATTAGCGATAATTTTTACGAAAAGCATAAAAACAAAAAAATTGATATACCTAAACACCACTATCCTTTTGTTGGTTGGAGCTATTCCTATGAGGTATGGATACCTAAAAATATTTATCTGAATTTTAAATACCCCGAAAGGCATTTTACAACAATAGATACCAATAAAACCATTATAAAAATCAGACCATTAAAATAATAAACCTATGAAAACGATAAAAAATATTATAATAATAGTGTTGTCTATAATCAGTTTATCGGCAACAGCACAAAACAAAATGGAAGTAAAGTTTGAACAAACTTTTAAAACAAAGCAAATGCGTATTTTTAATTTTATTACAGCAGATGCAGATGTTAAAGTACATACTTGGGATAAAAAGGAAGTTAAACTAATAGGAAAACTTAACATTGACAACCAAGATGATAACGAACAAGAGAATATTGACAAATTTATTGATGCATTTAGAAACCCTATAATAAAAAATGTTAAGGACAGCCTTGCTATTAAAGCTACCGCAATGGATAATTTCGCTTTAAGAAGAGTACAAGAAGACCACCAAAAATGGTATAACTTTTTTAAGACCACAAGAATAGATTTATATTGGATAAAAAATACCGAATATGAATTATGGATACCGAATAATATTAAATTATATATACACAACAGATCAGGTTCTACTAAAATAGATGATTTTAAAGGGAATATAAAATGTAGTGCTATTTGGGGAAAAATGAACGTATCAAGTTTTACTAATGGCGAGTTTGTAATATTCGATGCTACTGCAAATATTGGCAAAGGAAACAATGCAACGATAGACTCACACCACAGCACCACAAATATTAAAAACATCCAACACATAAAGGCAGAAACAACACATTCAACAATCAATATAAACAAAGCTGTTTCATTAAAATTGGAGTCAATTAGAGATAAGGTTAATATTGAAAACATACAGAAATTATCAATAAAAGATAAGTATTCTAATTTTCAGATAGAAAGCAATATGAAAAAACTAGAATTAGATTCTGACAACACAAAAATAAAAGCAAAAAATATAGATAATATTCGTATTTCAGGAAAATACTCCAACCTTAATTTGAATGATGCAAAGTTAATAGAGTGTGGCAAATTACACGAGGTTAAAATATTTGCAAACAAAGTAGGCAAAATACACTCTACCGACGAAATTAAATATGGGCATATCAAAATAACAGAAATAAGCCAAGCAATAAATATCCCAACAGCATATCAATTACGTTTAGTGGTGGAAAAGGTAGCGGATAGTTTTACACAACTTACAGGTAAATTTAAGTACGGAAACGTAAAATTACCATTACCAAATAGTTTGGATTTCAGCATTAATTACGAGGCTAAATATACCCCTATTCGGTTTCCAAAATCAAGAATAACAAATATAAAAAATAATTCAAAATTTATTTTTTCAGGCACTACATCGGCTAACCCCAAATGCAAAATAAACATTACAGGCTACAAATCTGAATTTGATTTTGAATAAAAATTACAATTAACACAATAGACTATGTCTGAGAAAAAAATAGCAAAATAAAAACACTATGAATTATACAGCTATATTATTTCTCAGGCATAGTCGTAAAATTTAAACATATGAAAAAAATAATCATCATAGCAATAATAACACTAACTTGTTTTAAAATTACATTATCGCAAGACACTATTTTTGTTGATTTGCATTTAAAGAATCTGAAAAAAGAAAAATGTCAGTTAAAATTTAAACGACACCGCTCTATGCGACAAAGCGTTGCATTTACAGTCAAACTCAACCTAAGCAAAGCTGATATTAATGACAAATATTTCTTTCCCATATCAATACCTGGAACTTACGAAAAACGCCACTATGCTATCTTTAACAGAAATGCAAAAGCCATTTTTAACAACAACACTATTAACTTAAAAAAGACAAATGATAGTTTTATATTACCCAATAAAAACATCTCTCAAATAGAATATGAATCAATAGAATCAAAACCACCCAAAGGATTATTTCAACCTGAGGATACTTATTTTTCAGACTCAAGCATTTTACTTAATTGGAATGTTCTATTAGGATATTTTAAAAACACAAATAATACCTACAAAATACGAATAACAAAGCCAAAAAACCTTTCAGCCATTACCTCCATGCCCAAAACAAGCATAAACGACACAACCGATATTTTTACAGCCAATAGTTACACCGAACTAATACACTCCCCAGTAATGTATTCCGAACCCGACACCGCATCATTTTATTCAGAGGATTGCTTAATAAAAATAGCATGCGTGCCTACACTCACAAATTGTAATGCTAACATTATAAAACGTCAGATAAAACCTTTATTTAACAAAATATTATCAGAATCGTACTATAAACCTAACAAATACACAATAATAGTTATGGGCGACAATAGCAAGTTATCGTATAGCATGATTGCTTTAGAACACCCCACCTCTACCGTTTTATGCATACCACAAAATTTTAAAGACAGCACAGTAGTAGCATCAATTATTTCTCACGAATTTTGGCATGCCCTTTACGCTCCTTTAAATATTGAAAGCACTACAATTAAACAGTTAGATTATCAGAAACCTATATGCGACGAACATTTATGGTTTTATGAGGGTTGCACCGAATATCTATCTCAAAAAAAATGCGTACAAGCTGGCATTATGGACACCTCAGAATTTATTAGCGAAATGTATTACAATTACAACTTTTCCGACAAAGTAAACCTTGCCCAAATAAGCAAACACGTATATTCACACAAAGGGCAAAAATATTATGACAATGTTTACTCAAAAGGTGCAATAATTGCATTTTTATTAGATTTAGAATTACTCACAAAAAGTAATTACCAATGTTCTTTATCCGATTTAATGTACAAAATGCAAAAATATCAAGAACAACATGGCAGTTTTAACAGCAAGGAACTTATACCTATTTTATCAAAACTATCAGGTGTTGATTTATCAAACTTCTTTAAGAAATACATAAATTCAAAACAAACTATAAATTTTAAAGAAGAAATGCAGAAAGTTAGCTACAAACACGAATTACAACAAAAATCGGACACTGTTGTGTACTATTATAATGTAAACTCAATGAGTTTCAGCTACCAAGACAACAATAAAACTATATGTATAATTCGCAACTCCGATATAAACAAACAACTAGGAATGAAAAAAGTAAATATATATAAAGTTGATGGAGAAGAAATAACTAACGACTCATCTTCTAAGCTATTTCGTCCTAAAAAAGAATCGTTGGAACTAACCATTATTGACAAAGGACAGGAACAAACCGTAAAGGTTACTGCAAATAAGATTAAACGTAAAAGAACTATAACTCGCTTTAAACGTTTGCCAAACTCCACAAAATTAAGCACAATTTATTGGCAACGCTAAGCACTAAAACATTCGTAAACCTCCCACACTAAACGACCTCAGAAACAAAAAGCCTCTGAGGTCGTTTTTATCTTCATAAACATTAAAAATATAACAATCACAAATAATTTACTACATTTGCACATAGATAATTATTAAGACACACAGGTAGCATGATTAACTTTTGCTTTTCTTCAGAATTTTTAAACAGATGAAAAAAATAACCATACTAAGCATAATAACACTAGCGGTAAAATTATCCTTTGGTCAGATTGACGTACAGAACTACCTAATAAAAGGGCATCACGACCTTATGCAATCGGAATACACAACTGCCATACAACGCTTTAACACAATAATACAGATTAAACCTGATATGTTGGAGGCATACTATTTCCGTGGGTTTGCAAAATACTCGCTAAGCGACTACATTGGTGCATTTGCCGATTTTAACAAAGTAATAGAACTAAACCCTTATTTTGCTGAAGGCTACCGTTTCCGAGGCATTGCCAAGTCTGCCATGCAAGACTATCAAGATGCTATGGAAGATTTTGAGAAAGCCATAAAATTAGATTTAGCCAGTGCCGATAACTATGTCAGCCGAGGGTTTACCTATCTGTTAATAAAAGATTACGACAAAGCAATTGCCGATTTTAACCAAGCTATTATTATCGACAAGAATTTGCCCTACGCATATCTACATCGCGGACACGCTAAACTAAGCAAAAAGGATTTTAAAGGAGCAGTAAAAGATTTCTCAAAAGCCATACAACTACGTCCTTACAACCCTTCGGGCTTTGGCGACAGAGCATTAGCATATTCCGAGTTAGAAGAATACGACAAAGCTCTGGACGACCTAAACTTCGCCATAAAAACTGACAAATCAAACACATTATTTTACTTTAACCGTGCCTTAATAAAGTACAAAACAAAGGACTACGACGGCACAATGGCAGACTACAACAAAGTAATTGAGTTAGACCCCCAAAATGCTTTAACATACTACAACCGAGCGATATTAAAATCGGAAATGGGCGACAAGCAAGGAGCAATAAACGACTACACTCACTCGTCGGAGCTTAACCCAAATAATATCTTACCATACTTTAACCGTGGCGGAATAAAATATGATATTAAGGATTATTACGGAGCAATTCAAGACTGGAGTCAAGCCATTGAGTTATTTCCCGATTTTGTAGGAGCATACAAAGCACGTTCATCAGCAAGGTTTAACATTGGCGATTACGTTGGTGCAAAAAAGGACAAAGACATTGCCGACAAAAAAATTAAGGAATACGAAAAAATACATCAGAAAGACTCAACAATGTCCGACTTTATGGACACCTCATATAATTTTAAAAAAGTTATTGAGTTTGATTCGGACTTCTTCCGTGCCGACATAAAAGACGGACAGATACAAAACAAACGCATAGTAATCGACTTAAAGCCAATACTGATAGTAACAGTAAAGAACGAAAGCGTACCACGTGAGAATTTTGCTTTTTATCTGCCAAGTTTAGACAAACTAAACAACAAAAACACACTAAACATACCATTTACCATAGCAAGTAACTTGCCCGACATACCTATCGACTCGGTAAGGCAATTGCTAAACAGCACCGAACAACAGAAAATAAAACTATCTGCCGATAATTATCTATACTTTTATCAAGGCTTACTTAACAGCATGATACAAAACTACAACCAAGCCATTAAAGCATACACCATGTCAATTGATATTGACCCAAAATCGGAGTTAGCATATTTTAACCGAGCCAACACACGCTATATGATGATTGACTACCTAAACTCAATGAATGATTTTTCGCAAGTAGTTACTATAGAGGGCAAAGCAACAAGCCAAACAAAGCCCAAACAACAAGTTAGCCATAACGACGCTTACAACGACGTAATAAAAGACCTTGACAAAGCTATTAAGCTCAACCCTACTTTTTCGTTTGCATACTACAACCGAGGCAATGTAAAATGTATGCAGAAAAATTTTACCGAAGCAATATCCGATTACACACAAGCAGTTAAGTTTTTACCCGATATGGCTCAAGCATATTTTAACCGTGGCTTAACGCTTATTTACTTGCAAGACAAAGAAAAAGGCTGTATGGATATTAGCAAGGCTGGAGAGCTTGGCATTAAAGATGCCTATCCTATTTTAAAGAAATATTGCAAATAGTGTTGAGCGTTAAGTATTGAGTGTTGAGCATTAATATTTATGATATTCACAAAAAATATGAAAGAAGAAAATAAACAATTAAACACTAAAAAGAATACATTTGCACCTAAACAAAAAAACAGACAGTTTACAGCTTTTTAGGATATTAACAACATTAGCAAAACACATTATAACTATATGAAAAACGAATTATACAAATCAACAATGACCTACGGATTATACGTAGGCATAGCCTTAGCGGTAGTTATATCAATCTTTCATTTATTTGGCGTAGTTGAAATACCGGGTAGCAAATCCGAACTATTTATCTCTATCGTTCTAATATTTTCAATGCTATTTTTTGGCAGAAAATACCAACAAACCCACTACCCTAACGGAATAAGTTACGGACAATCGTTCCGTTTCCTAACCTTAATAATTATCTTTTCAACCTTAATCTATATCTTCTTCTTGTTTCTATATTACAGTTTTATTGCTCCTGAAGCAATATCTATTTATTTAGAGCAAGTAGAACAAGTATTTAACGAACTAATGACTACCGACGAAGAACAAGCCAAAGTACTAAACGAAACCTACCGAGCATTAGTAACACCAGGCGTTATGGCATTCTCAATGGGGTTTAAACAAATAATTTCAGGCTTATTTATGAACCTAATAATTTCGTTTTTTATAAAAACACCATTAAATTTGTCAAGATAAAAGACACAAGTTTAAAGATAAAAGTTAAAAGACATTATCACATTAGCAAATTAACACATTAGCACATTAACAAATTATCACATTATCAAATTAACACATTAAAAACAGATGAATATAAGCATAGTAATACCACTTTATAATGAAGAAGAATCGTTAAGCGAATTAATAGCGTGGATAGCCAAAGTAATGTACGAAAAAAACTACACTCACGAAATTATTTTAATAGATGACGGTAGCACTGACAACTCGTGGGCTGAGATAGAAAGTTTACATAAAGAATATGGTTCATTACGTTCAATTCGTTTAATGCGTAACTACGGCAAATCGGCGGCACTATATTGTGGCTTTAATATGGCTGAAGGCGATGTTGTTGTAACCATGGACGCCGATTTACAAGATAGCCCTGAAGAAATACCAGCAATGTACAACATGATAATAAAAGACGGTTACGACTTAGTTTCAGGCTGGAAAAAGAAACGCCACGACCCTATTTTATCAAAGAATCTGCCAAGTAAATTTTACAACCGCACAGTACGTATTATGAGCGGAATAAAGCTACACGACTTTAACTGCGGAATAAAAGCATACCGAAAAAATGTAATTAAAAACATTGAGTTATATGGCGACATGCACCGCTATATTCCAGTTTTAGCCAAATGGGCAGGCTTCAATAAAATTGGCGAGAAGGTAGTAAAACATCAGGAACGAAAATACGGCACAACAAAATTCGGATTAGAACGCTTTATACGAGGGCCTTTAGATTTAATGTCAGTTATGTTTATGACTAAATTTAGAAAGAAGCCAATGCACCTATTCGGAGCTTGGGGAATATTAGTATTCCTAATCGGATTTATTTCCGCAATAATTGTAGGAGCAAAAAAACTGATTGCCTTACACAAAGGATTAGATGCTATTTTAGTAACCGACAGCCCATACTTTTACCTATCAATAGCATGTATGATAATAGGAACACAACTATTTTTAAGTGGGTTTATAGGTGAGCTAATTGCAAGAACCTCAAGCGATAGGAATCGTTACTTAATAGAAAAAGAGATATAAATAAACTAACAAAATGCAATACAAATATTTTTTTATATAAATTTTGTTTGTAATTAAAAAATATTACTTTTGCGAGAAAGTTAAAAAAATTAATAAACAAACCCAAACCTAAAAAAACATAATTAAAATGTATTGGACTCTAGAATTAGCATCAAAATTAGAAGATGCTCCTTGGCCAGCAACAAAAGAAGAACTAATAGACTTTGCAATACGTTCAGGAGCACCACTTGAGGTTATCGAGAATCTGCAAGAGATAGAAGATGAAGGTGATGTATATGAAAGCATCGACGATATTTGGCCCGACTATCCAAGCAAAGACGACTTCTTTTTTAACGAAGATGAATATTAAAAAAACTAAGAGTTATGACAAAAACATCATAACTCTTTTTTTATACTTATACGTTACCCCTACCCTTGTAATTTACTTATACTACTATCTAATACCTTACTTACAAAGTATAATTATATACAATCTCTTTATAACAAAGGGATATAGTTAAAAAACAAAAAAACATTATTAAAATTCGATTTAAATAAAATAATTTACTATATTAGCAACATAATTTACAAAATTATAAGGCTATGGAAACACTTACTCCACCAGAAAGGCTACACCGCCAAAGTAATTAAGAATAATTACCAACTTGTAATTATTCATACAAAATGGCGGTATATAAATACTTAAATTTACAAACAATATTTTTATTAACTTGACTATACCTATTATTGTAAACTATTTATTTACATTATTTTTTGTTATAGTCATAAAACCTTTAATACAATGAAAAGAATAATTTATTTAAGTGCAATAGCACTACTGATGCTTACAACTGTAAGTTGCGATAAGGAAAAGAAAACAATAGAAGAACCATATTGTATATGCGATTCAGAAACAGCACAACCTTATTGCGTCTGCAAATCAGAAAAAACTAAGGACATAAATCAAGTAGGGACAATTTCTTATATTAATTATAAAGATACAGATGGTGAGTTCTTTAAATATTATGACAATACATTTTGTATAACTGTACAAGAAGGTTCTTGTTATACACATTTAATTGTATGCAATAAATGTTTTTTAGATGAAAGATTTAATGATTTAAAATCAACAAATAAATCTTTAAAAATCAAATTTACCGCTGAACGCAAAGAACTTAGCAAAACACCTGCTACTCCGAAAAACCCTGCTAATATAACCTATGGAATAATAGTATTAACTTCCATTGAAATATTATAATAACTTTACAATAAACATTTATAAACTCAATAACAGCCTAAAAAGATTTAAAAACAACATTAAAATTTAAACTTATGAAAAAAATCTTTTTTTTAAGTGCAATAGCACTACTGATAATTACAAATGTGAGTTGCGATAAAGAAAAGAACAACAACAGTTTTGGAGTTCATAATTTATCCTATTCAGATTGCAAATCGAACAATAACACAAAAACACAAAAGGTAGAACAAACATCTCAAAAAGAGTATTTAGAACTAAAGGCTAATGACAAATATTTAAAAATAAACCATATAAATGCTGAATTTAACTGTTGCCCAGGCAAAATATTAGTCACTTCAAAAATTAGTAATGATACCATTTTTATTGATGAAAATGAAACAGAACATACTTGTAATTGCATATGCAATTATGATGTAACCTATGAAGTTGGAAAACTTGATTATGGTAAGTATCATATTGTACTTACTAAACTGAAAGCTCCCTTTTCTTATAAGGAATTTGATTTAAATTTTAATTCAAACACATCAGAAGTGATTAATATAAACAATAAATATAATTAATTATGAAAATAACAAGAATAATTTATTTAAGCACAATAGCAATATTAATGTTTACAACTGTGGGTTGCGACAAAGAAGAAAATAACAATGAACACACGTATCCACCTTGTATGCAAGAGCAAATTGATGTATTTATTAGCGATACAAACTCCATGTTAGGAGCGATAAATAAATATAAATACAAAGATGAAATTGTTTATATCTTTTGGGAAGATATTGCCAATGAGCAAATTAAAGTAGTAGATGAAAATTGCAATGTCATTGAATCTATTATTGCTGGAGGCGTTACTGGGCCTAATCCTAAATTAAAGGAATTTACATATATTGAAACAGTATGGGAATATAATAAAACAAAAGAATAAAGTTATAACAAAAGTAAAATATATAGTTTATGTAATATTTTATCCAATAATATTACATAAACTATCTCCGTTAAAATCCAACGCTATTCACAAACCACAACCGTTGTAATTTTAAACACACATTACATAAAAATTAACACCAACCACATCAAACTAACATTTTCTTAAAGGAAGGGCAAAATTTTACACAAAAAAAGGGAACCACCACAGTTCCCTTTCAACCATTAACCCATGAAAAATTATCTTTTACTAAGTATTAGTAATTACTACGGGTGCAAAACTACATAAAACAAAATAAAATTACAAAGAAAAATATTAAATGCTTAGTAATTTTAATTCGGAACAAAAATAAATAGCATTTTTTTAAACAAAAAATTAATTAATATCAGAATAAATCTTAATAAAATCTGTATTTAAAGCAAGACTAAATTACTAAAACCCAACCACCTAAACACCTTTAAAACAGCATATTACAACCACAACAAAACCTCAAACAAACAGTCAAAAACCAGAAAAATAACAAGCAAAAATATCTGTTTTAATTAGGAACAAAAACAAATTGTAAAATCTTATAACAAAGAGTGTTATATTTGTTTAATAATAACCTTTATTTTTCTAATTTTGCAATACAAAAAATTGTATCTAAAAATTAATTATTAAATTTTATAAGCAATGAGCAAATTTCTTAAATCAAGTATCGGAAAAAAATTCTTTATGAGTATAACAGGATTATTTCTGATGTCGTTTTTGTTAGTTCACTTAACCCTAAATTTGTTATTAATAGTTGACGATACGGGGGAGTTATTTAACCTTGCTGCAAACTTTATGGTCACCAATCCCATAATAAAAGTTGTAGAGCCAGTTCTTGCAATAGGTTTTATTCTACATATTGTATATGCAGGATTTATAACCTACGGAAACATGAAAGCACGACCAGTAAACTACAGCCGTGTTAATCAATCTAAATCAAGTTCTTGGGCATCAAGAAATATGTTTGTTTTAGGATTTTTAGTATTAGTATTTTTAGTATTACATATTTGGAATTTCTACTGGAAAATAAAAGTATCGCACCAAATAGGAGCAGTTCACATTGACGGTGTGGAAATGCACGACACCTATACCCTAGTGGCCGACTTATTTAAAACAAGCGCTACTTACTGTATAATATATGTTATAGGAGCCATATTATTAGGCATACACTTAACACACGGATTTTGGTCAGCATTTCAAACCATTGGCTGGAATAACGATATTTGGAGAAAAAGATTTGAATTTGTCGGAAAATTATTTGCGTTAATAATAGCTGGCGGTTTCTCTATTATTCCACTTTATTTTATGATTAAGTTTTAACACACACCTAACACATAATAAGATGACAACAATAAATTCAAAAATACCAGAAGGACCATTAGCAGAAAAATGGTCAAAACATAAAGCAAAAATTAAAGTAGTAAGTCCGGCCAACAAACGCAAGTTAGATGTGATAATTGTAGGTACAGGTTTGGCAGGAGCATCAGCAGCATCAAGTTTAGCTGAAATGGGATATAATGTAAAAGCATTTTGTTACCAAGACAGCCCACGTAGAGCACACTCAATTGCAGCTCAAGGTGGTATAAATGCAGCTAAAAACTACCAAAACGATAACGACAGTATTTACCGCTTGTTTTACGACACAATTAAAGGTGGCGACTACAGAGCTCGCGAAGCAAATGTTTATCGCCTTGCTGAAGTATCAGGAAGTATTATTGACCAATGTGTTGCCCAAGGCGTTCCTTTCGGACGCGAATACGGAGGTTTATTAGCTAACCGTTCATTCGGAGGTGTGCTTGTTAGTCGTACATTTTACGCACGCGGTCAAACAGGACAGCAGTTACTTATAGGTGCATACAGTGCTTTAAACCGACAAATAGGTAAAGGCTCAGTAAAAATGTACTCTCGCCACGAAATGATGGACGTTGTAATTGTTGACGGAAAAGCACGTGGTATTATTGCCAGAGACATGGAAACTGGCGAAATCAAAAAATTTGGAGCTCACGCAGTAGTTATCGCTACTGGCGGATACGGAAACGTATTCTTCCTATCAACCAACGCAATGGGTTGTAACGGAGGAGCAGCTTGGCAAGCATACAAACGAGGTGCTTACATGAGTAACCCTTGTTTTGTGCAAATTCACCCAACTTGTATCCCAGTTCACGGCGACCAACAAAGTAAGCTTACGCTGATGTCGGAGTCGTTACGTAACGACGGACGTATTTGGGTACCTAAAAAGAAAGAAGATGCAGAACGCTTACAGCGTGGCGAAATAGGACCTAACGATATTCCTGAAGACCAAAGAGACTTTTACTTAGAAAGACGTTACCCAAGTTACGGTAACCTTGTACCTCGTGACGTGGCATCACGTGCCGCAAAAGAGCGTTGCGACGCAGGTTTCGGAGTAAACAACACAGGATTAGCCGTATTCCTAGACTTTAAATATGCAATTGAACGATTAGGCGAAAATGTAATTAGAGAGCGTTACGGAAACCTATTCCAAATGTACGAGAAAATTACAGACGTAAATCCATATAAAGAGCCAATGCAGATTTATCCTGCAATACACTACTCAATGGGTGGTATTTGGGTTGACTACAACCTAATGACAAACATACCGGGATTATATGCAATTGGTGAGGCTAACTTCTCCGACCACGGAGCAAACCGATTAGGAGCATCAGCACTTATGCAAGGTTTAGCCGACGGATATTTTGTATTACCTTACACTATCGGTGATTATTTAGCCGATGAGATACAAACTCCTAAAATCGACACTAATCTACCTGAGTTTCAGGAAGCTGAAAAGCACATAAAAGACCGATTAGACCGATTAATGAATATTAAAGGAACTAAACCTGCCGATTACTTCCACAAAAAATTAGGACACATTATGTGGGAATACATAGGAATGAGTCGTAACGAGGAAGGATTGAAAAAGAGTATCGGTATGTTAAAAGAGCTTAAAGAGGAGTTCTATAAGGATTTATTAATACCGGGCGAGCAACACTGCATAAATCAAGAATTAGAGAAAGCAGGTAGAGTAGCCGACTCGTTAGAGTTAGCGGCACTTATGGCAAAAGACGCCCTAGCACGAAACGAATCGTGTGGAGGACACTATCGCGAGGAATCAGTTACCGAAGAAGGTGAAGCTAAACGTAATGATGAAATAGGTTGTTACGCATCAATGTGGGAATACAAAGGCGAAAACGAAGAGCCTGTTATGCACAAAGAAGATTTAACTTTTGAAAATGTTGAGTTAACACAACGTAGTTACAAATAAACTACATAAAACCAGAAAAAAATGAGCGAAAGAATTTTAAAAGAATTAAAATTAAAGGTTTGGCGTCAAAAGAATCGTACAGCCAAAGGAGCTTTTGAAACCTATACAGTTAAAGATATATCTACTGGGTCATCATTTTTAGAAATGCTTGATATTTTAAATTATCAGTTAGCTGAGCAAGGTATCGACCCAATAGCATTTGACCACGATTGTCGTGAGGGAATATGTGGTACTTGTAGTTTATTTATAAATGGTAGAGCACATGGGCCTGACGATGATATTACCACTTGTCAGTTACACATGCGTAAATTTAAAGATGGCGAAACAATAACTATTGAGCCTTGGCGTAGTGGTGCATTCCCAGTAATTAAAGACCTTATGGTTGACCGTACTGCATTTGAGAAAATTTTACACTCAGGTGGTTTCGTATCGGTAAACACAGGAGGTGTACCTGACGGTAATGCAATACCTATTAGCCACGACGACTCAGAAGCAGCTATGGATGCCGCTGCATGTATTGGCTGCGGAGCTTGTGTTGCTACTTGTAAAAACTCATCGGCAATGTTATTTGTTTCAGCAAAAATATCGCACTTAGCACGTTTACCACAAGGTAAAGTTGAGGCTAAACGCCGAGTAAAAGCTATGGTATCAAAAATGGACGAACTAGGTTTTGGTAACTGTACAAACACAGGAGCTTGTCAAGTAGAATGTCCTAAAGGAGTATCAATAGCAAACATTGCTAAAATGAATAGAGATTATTTAGCAGCTAAATTCTCAGAATAAATAATATTTTCAGAATTTTATCTAAAATAAAGTCCAAATAACAAAATTATTTGGACTTTTATATTTTTTGGCACAGTTATTGTAAATACAATTCATGTTTAATTATTAAGATATCTATAACAATGGATATCACAAAAAAATTAAATAATAGTGTAATATTTTTCATAGTTGTAAATAGCCGTCCTCCGCACTTTGGAGGGCGGTTTTTTTCATTACATTAGCAACTACACTATTTTACCTTTAAAAATAGGCAAAAAGCTGATTGCATGTTCTTTTAAATTATGTATTTTTGTAGAATTATAAAGCGAAAAAGTGCTCATAACTCCGAAACTTCGGTCTTTCGGTTTCCGACTTATGACCTTGTTAATGATACTGTTATATTATATTGTTATATGCCATTAGTAAAAAGTGAACAAAGAAGAAACTAAGTGAAAAATATGATTTTGAAAATAATATTGTTTGTATTAATTTCTTGAATTCAGCTTTACAGGAAAACTGAAAATAGAAAACGGCATATAAAATACTGGCTGAATTTAAGCTGTATAAATAATGCGGGCAAAATAGTAACTTAAAAAAGTTTACCATTTTGTCCGCACTTTTGCATTTATTTTCTATTTTTGGAAGTGTAAAAAAAAAAATAAAAGACGACAAGTGCTATCAACCGTGCAAATTTGAAAACTATCGCGTTTCAAATCCCGCACTATTCATACACCTAAACCGTTATATTCAAGACTTAATACAAATTAGTAGGAAAAATTATATTTCTTAATAATGAACATTAAGTTTATAAAAACATAAAAAAAAGACAAAATATGGCTCGAAAAGATAAAAATATAACTCCAAGTGTAACCCAAAAATTACAAGAGTTAGGTTATAATGTTGCCGATTGGGATGATAGTCAAACCGAAAATAAAATAACAGATGAGATAAAACAAGTATTAAGTACCGCTTCCAAAAAGAAAAATGGTAAGATTGGTTATCCTGATAGAATTTTTGTAAACCCACATCATAAATTAATTATATTAGTAGAAGAAAAACCTTCTGTAAAAGATCACGATAATAAAAACAAAGAAAAAGGTGCGGTTAGTGGTATTAAATGGTATTTGAGTCGTTTTAGTAATAATAATTTAAAATCTACATTAAAAGGCTTTTTTAATAATTGGAAAATTCTCGGCATAGCAGTAAGTGGAGATTTACAAGTAGAATATCAGCATAAATTTAATTGTTTCACAATAGATACCAATCGCGAAAAAATTATGGCTTTACCACAAGTTACTAATTTTATGACTGAAGCACAATTTTTAGCATTATTTAATTCTTTAGATGAAGAAGAAGCTGTAGCTACCGTAAGTAGTTCTAGTAAGAAAATAAATAATCTTCTTCGTAGTGTTGATTCTCAAAAACGACCAGTTTTACTATCTGCCTTAATGATATGTTTGCATAAAGTTAAGCAAAATACAGTTAATTATATTAATGATTTTCCCGACCACTATACAACCTACCAGCCTCAAACAATTACAAATCAAATACTTGACACTGTCAAAAACGTCCTTAAAGTTGAGGGGATTCCTAGTGAAAAATTAGAGGCATTAAGTACCGAATTAGCTTTTTTATCAACAGACCAAACATTAAATAGTACTAATATATTAAAAGATATTTTAATTGAATTAGAAACCGCTGTAATTCCTTTATTTGAAAATCAATTTGCAAGTAATTCTAATTATGATATCATCGGAAAATTTTATGAAGAGTTTTTAAAATATGCAGGTGTTTCAAATGTAAAAAAAGGAATTGTTCTTACTCCAAGACATATTACTACTTTATTTACTAAATTGGTAGATTTAAAGGATAACGATAAAATTGTAGATATTTGTTGCGGAACAGGTGCTTTTTTAATTGCTGGAATGAATGCTTTGATAGATAAAATCACCAAGAGTAATCGTACCGACAAAGATAAAGCAATTAAAGAAGTAAAAGAAAAGCAACTATTAGGTTTTGAACTTAATCCGACAATGTATATAAGTGCTATTTCAAATATGTTATTTAGGGGCGATGGAAAAAGTTCTATTTTTAATTATGATTCTATAAATAACTCCAAAGCTCAACAAGAGTTAGATAAGTTTGGTGCAACAATAGGTTTTATTAATCCTCCGTATAGTGGGAAAGAAAATAAAACCGACCCAACACCAAAAGAGATTACTTTTTTAACAAAAATGCTGGATAACTGTTCAAGATATGGGGTCATTATAGCTCCTTTGTCTACTTATTTTAAAGATGATGATATAAGAGAAGAAATTTTAAAGAAACATACGTTAAAATATGTAATAAATATGCCTGGTGAACTATTTCAACCTAATGCATCTACTCATACAGCAATTGCTGTATTTGAAACGAACAAAAGTTTTGATTATGAAAAGGATGAAGTAGTCTTTTACGATTTACGAGATGATGGTTTTGTTTTAGCTAAAACAAAAGGTAGAACAGATGTATATGGCAGATGGGCTTCTATTGAAAATGAATTACTTAATGCGTTAAAGCCAACATCTATACCAAATGATATTACACTTGTTCGAACAAAAATAAAACCTAAAGATGAATGGACAATTTACGCTCACAGCAAAACAGACTATTCAACTTTATGTGAAAAAGATTTTATTGATTCTATTTCAGATTATATGATTTTTCAAGCAAAAAAAGACTTAGGAATATTAGATACCAACCTAACAGAAATAGAATTATTAGGAGCAATAAGTTCATATTATGAGAATAAATAGCCTAATAAATATGAAAACTTTTAAAGAATTTAATATAAATGATTTATTTGAAATAAAAGGAGTTGGTGCTTCTTCTGTTAAAGATTTAGAAAAAAAATATGGTTATGGCGATTATCCTTATATAACCAGAACATCTAAAAATAATGGAGTTACAGGATTTTATGATTACAAAACAGCTCCAGCTAATGTTTTAACTATTGAAACTACCCTTTCGGGTTTGTGTTTTTATCATAATTATGAATTTTCCACAGGAGATCATATTGCAATATTGATTCCCAAAAGCTTTGAGTTAAATAAACATATAGCTTTATTCATTAAAACCATTTGGCGTAAAAATGCTTATAAATATACTTATGGAAGACCCGCTATTATTGAAAATATAAAAAAGACCAACTTACTTTTGCCGGCAACTGCTAACGGAGAACCTGACTTTGAGTATATGGAATTATATATGAAAAATTTAGAAAATAAAGTTGGATTTAAAAATATAACTACAAAAAATAAACCTACAAACCAATTTATAAATATGAAAAATTGGAAAGAGTTTAGTTTTGTTGATAAAAAATTGTGGAAAAAAATTACTCACGGAAAGCGTTTAATTAAATCCGATAGAATTAAAGGAGAAATCCCTTACTATTCAGCTTCAGAATATAATAATAGTTTAACAGACAGTATTGAAAATCCACTTTTTATTGAAAAAAATTGCATAGTTTATTCTACATTTGGGACAGCTTTTTGGGTAGATGGAGAGTTTACTGCTTCTGATGAAATATATGCTTTTTATAATCCTAATCTAAATAAATACAATGCCTTATTCATAACAACTATAATGAAACAAAATCAATATAAATTTAAATTTGGTCGTAAAGCCTTCATGAATAAATTTAAAGACGAAATAATAAAACTTCCTGTTACAGAAATGGGAGAACCTGATTGGATTTATATGGAAAATTATATAAAATCATTACCTTATGGAGATAAAATTTAAAAATAGTATACCTTGCGTATAACATAGTGCCAAAAGAAATAGTGGTATGATAACAACACACAATTTGTGTTTCATGTATTAAATAATTGGTGTTAAATTTGCATTTTATTTCAAAGCTCACTACAACTGTATATTCGGCACAATATAAAAATTACAACAAAAACTTTAATTAACATTCATCATTATAATAACATAAATAGTTTATGAATAAGCCTTTAAAATCGGAAAATATTAAAACCATACTGATGTTCTTAGCAATGTCGGTACTAATTGTATATTTTTTACCATCACAAGTATCGTTTAAATACAGCTACCAAAAAGGACACCCTTGGCAAGGCGAAGCTTTAATTGCCCCATTCGATTTTGCAATACATAAAACCGAATCGGAAATAAAAACAGAACGCGACAGTGCCTTACAATCATTCTTTCCGTATTTTGTGTTTGATTTTACCATTACAAATAATGAAATATACAAATTCAAAAGTAGTTTTGATAGCTTATTCCATATAGCCCTAAAAAAAGCTTGTTCTAATTCCGATAAATCGGTAGTTACCGACCAACTAAAACAAACAATTTACAACGAGGCAAAAACACTACTAAACTTTGTTTATAACAAAGGAATTGCTGACTTTAACAACCAACAAACCAGCAAAGCAATAGACAACAAAAATGCTATAGTTATCTTAAAAAACAACATAGCTAAAAATATAACCTTAGAGGAAGTATTTACTGAAAAAACAGCCTACGACTACATAGCTAAAAGAGTTGAAAAGATAAAGCAGAAAAACACCACTAAGGCTAAGATTTTAAACGAATTAAAACTATACGATTTTTTAGAACAAAATCTTTTTTACGACATCAAAAAAACCGAAAAAGCAAAGCAGAGCATTATAGATAATTTATCGGTAACACGCGGAATGGTACAGGCTGGGGAGCGTATAATATCAAAGGGCGACTTAGTACACAACGATAATTTTATTGTAATTGAATCATTAAAAAAGGAATACAACTCATATTTAGGCTTAAATGTAAATAAATATTGGGTATTAGTAGGACAAGCATTAATAGTACTAATTATAATGTTTGTTTTATACATGTTCCTACTAAACTTTCATGGTGAGATAGTACGAAGCTCAAGAAAAACATTATTTATATTAATAATGATGTCAATAATATTTATTTGCTCAAGCCTACTACAAAGGTACAGCTCATTTAACTTATATCTGATACCTTTCGTAATGATTATCATTGTGTTATACTCATTCTTTTCGGTACAGATTACATTTTTTGTATATACAGCAACCGTTATGCTGTGTGCATTTTTAGCAAATAATCCTTTTGAATTTTTATTTCTACAAATAACCGCAGGAGCTATATCTATTTATAGCCTAAGGAATATTTACCGCCGAAGTCAATTATTTATTGCTGTTGGGTTGGCAATATTATCGTATGTAATAACATACACCGCAATGGTTATAATACGCGAGGGTAGTTTTACCATTGACAACCCTTATCATTACGCCTATTTTGCGGTTAACGGACTATTACTATTAACCAGTTATCCTTTAATATTTTTATTCGAAAAGTTATTCGGATTTATATCCGATGCTACACTTTTAGAACTGTCGGACACTAACAACAAAGCCTTACGACAACTTGCGGAAAACGCACCGGGCACATTCCAGCATGTTATGCAAGTGGCAAACTTATCGGAAGAGGCTATAAGAAAAATTGGAGGAAACACCTTACTAATGAGAACAGGTGCATTATACCATGATATTGGAAAAATAGGAGCCCCTGCATTTTTTGTTGAGAATCAGGCAGGAGGAGTTAATCCACACGACAAACTATCGAATGAGGAAAGTGCAGAAGTGATTATAAATCATGTTATTTACGGACTTGAACTTGCCAAGAAATACAACTTACCTAAAGTAGTAACCGACTTTATTGCCACACATCATGGCACCAGCGTAGTACGATATTTTTACACACAACAAGTAAATGCTGTTGGACAAGAAAATGTAGACATTTCAAAATACACTTACCCTGGTCCTAATCCATTCTCAAAAGAAACAGCTGTACTAATGATGGCTGACGCTATTGAAGCCGCATCACGCTCAATGCCGGAATACAGCCAAACATCTATAGATAAGTTAGTTGAAAACATCATAGATTTACAAATAGCTGATGGTCAGTTTACTGATGCTGATATAACATTTAAGGATATTTCTGAAATAAAAGAAGTTTTTAAACAAAAACTAACTAATATTTACCATTCTCGCATTGCCTATCCTGAGATGAAGAAAACGCCTGAAACTGGAAAAATTAATAAAAAAAGAAAGAAATCAATAAAGTAACGGTTTATAATGCTTGAGGTTTTATACGAAGATAATCATATAATAGCTGTAAACAAACAAGTTTCAGATATTGTACAAGGCGACAAAACAGGCGACATTCCCTTAACTGAAAAAGTAAAATTATATCTGAAGGAAAAATATAATAAACCGGGGAATGTATTTGTTGGGCTAACTCATCGCATCGACCGACCTGTATCGGGGGTTTTACTTTTAGCACGGACAAGCAAGGCTTTAGCTCGTCTGAATGATATGTTTAAAACAAAAGAAAATATTACAAAAACATATTGGGCTATTGTAAAAAACACCCCACCCCATAATTCAGGTAGGCTCGATAATTACTTACGCAAAAACCAAGCGAAGAACAAATCCTTTGTATGCAAACCTAATGATAAAGGAGCAAAATTAGCATCGTTAGAATACAAAGTAATTGCAAAATCAGATAACTATAATTTATTAGAAATAAACCTATTAACGGGCAGACATCATCAAATACGAGTACAATTAGCTAATATTAATTGTCCTATAAAAGGCGACTTAAAATATGGCTACAAACGCTCAAACAATAACGGTGGAATATCATTACATGCAAGGCATTTAACATTACTACATCCAGTAAAAAAGGAAATGATAACCATAACAGCACCTCTTCCAAAGCAAGATATTTGGAACATATTTAAACTACCTACCAATGAATTATAAAAACATAATATCCGTTTTATACTGTACTTTATTGGTAAGTTATGCCCAATCGCAAATAATAATAGATTACAATAAAACCGCCCAAACATTAATAGAAAAGGTATTATTAAAACCTAATTCTGGAATAAAGATACAAGAAGTACGATACATCGGACATAAAAAATCGGTAGCACAATTCACAACCAACACCCCTTATTTACCAATATCAAACGGAGTAATATTATGCACAGGCTTAGCCGAACATCTTGATGGCCCCAACGAAGCTAGTGGTAATGGCACAGCATTATCTTTTTCAAACAGCAATCTGTTTAAACCCTATGCAACAGGTGAAACATGGGACGAAACTATTTTAGAATTTGATTTTTATTCTGCAACATCTGAAATTAGCTTTGAATATGTATTCTGTTCCGAAGAATATCCTGAATATGTAAACAAAGGCGTAAACGATATTTTCGTATTCTTAATAAGCAAAAAAGATAGCCAAACATTTAAAAACATAGCTATTATTCCGAACACCAATTTAGAAGTATCGGTTGACAATATAAACAAACACAAAAACAAAGAACTATTTATTGAGAACGGAAATTGGAACGAATACCGCAAAGGCAACATACAAGGAACAAAGGAGCAATTAGAATTATCATATGGTTGTCAGTACGATGGACTTACCAAACCTCTGTTGGCAAAATCAGAAGTAGAACCCTACACACTCTACACCTTAAAATTAGCCATTGCCGACGTTGGCGACAACTTATACGATTCTGGAGTTTTAATAAAAAGCAATTCTATACAAAGCTCAGGCAAAACCACTCCACTTATAGAACTAATAAATAGAGACTTAGCAACCTTAAACAAAGACACTAACATATTCAGAATTAACACACAAAACAATAGCATTAGCTTAGTTATAAATTTTGATTTTAATTCGCACACCTTAAAAGCAGAATACCACAAGCCCCTCATACAACTGTCAAAACTCATAAAAAGCTACTTCAACAAAAAAGTGCAAATAATAGGCTACACCGATAACGTAGGCACAGCTGAATACAACCAAAAGCTATCAGAACAAAGAGCCGAAGAAGTTTATAAATTCCTTTTACAACAGGACGTAAGTAAAAACCAGCTATCTTTTATTGGCAAAGGCGAAAGCGAACTCAATAAAACTAACAAAGCACAAAACCGAAAGGTAGAATTTGTTTTTGACAGATGCAAGAAACAAGATACAAAAGACAAATAAAAAGCATTAAAAGATAAAAAAATCTTTATTCTCATATCTTACATCTTGCATCTGAAAAAAAAATACGTATTCTCAATAACTATATACGCTTACTCAAAAAACACCTACGTTTACTCAATAAACCCATACGCTTACACATTTGCTATTGTTTGTTTTATAGAAATAATTTAACTTTGTTCAGTTACAAGTTGCAAGATAAAAGCAACTAAAAGTTAAAAACTGCCCAATTCCCCCTTGGAGAAGGGGGTTAGGGGGATTGATAAAACAGTTTAAAGATACAAGATAAAAGTAAAAAGTTAAAAGAGGCTAATAGCCAAAGGCTAACAGCTAACAGCCAAAAGCAAAAAAAAGTTAAATTAAAAAAACAAATATTATGAGGAAGATTTATTTCACTATTGTAGCAACCCTAATAACCACAATGTTATTAGCACAAGCACCACAAGGCTTTAATTACACAGCCTTAGTACGTAACGCTGATGGAACAGCAATAAAAAATAAAGAAATAAAATTAGAAGTAACCCTACAAAACGATGACGCTACAGAGGTGTATTACTCGGAGTTACACGAAGTAACAACTAACTCAAACGGAGTTGTATCGGTAGTAATAGGTACAAGCGACGATGTAATGCAAGGGAAATTTGAAGAAATTCCTTGGGAGAAAGGTAACATCTTTGTACAACTAACAGTGGACGATAAACCACTAACAGCCACAAAATTACAATCCGTACCTTATGCCCTATACGCACAAAGTGGCGGAGGCGGTGCTGCTAATGGTGATGTATTATTTGCCGTTAAAAACAAACAAGGCGATACAGTATTTGCCGTTTACCCTGAGGGTGTACGCGTTTACGTTGATAAAAATGGCAAAGCCCACCGCGGAGGCTTTGCAGTAGCAACACGAGGCTATGGCAAGGGCAACGAGCCAACCGAAGTATTTACAGTAACCCCTGACAGCACACGTGTTTATATTAACGAAGACAAAAATGGAAAAGCCCAACGTGGCGGTTTTGCCATAGCTACACGAGGTTTTAACAAACAAAAAGGCACAAACCAAAGCAAAGACGTATTTACAGTAGAAAGTAACCACAACGTAAATGTAGTAGTTGACGACAAAGGCAAAAGCAAAGCCATGCGAGGCGGTTTTGCAGTAGCCACACGAGGCTTTAATAACCACAAAGGCAATGACAACAACAAAACAATATTTACCACCACAGCCGACAGCACAAGAGTTTACCTAAACGAAAAAAACAACGACAAAGCCCTACGCGGAGGCTTTGCAATAGCAACAAGAGGCTATGGCAAAGGCGAAATAAAAAATAATTTTGATATAAGCAACAGCAAACAAGCCGAAGTAATAAATGGCGAAAACCGAATACTTTGGTATCCACAAAAAAATGCTTTTTTAGCAGGAAAAATATTGGTAGAAAGTGCAAATAATGTAGGAAAGAACTCTTTTGCTTGTGGATATGAAAGTAAAGCTATGGGAGATTACTCAACAGCTATAGGAAACAAAGCAATTGCAGAAAAGAAAAATTCTTTTGCTTTTGGAGAAAAAGCTCACGCCAAAGGAATAGAAAGTTATGCGTTAGGTAGAGAGGCTATTGCTAAAGGTAAACGCAGCTTTGCTTTCGGAAGTGCAGCTCCTAAAGGAAGCAATAGTCATTACACATGGGGAGCAGCTGGTGCTCCGAAAGCAAATGGAGATTATTCTTACGCTTTTGGTATGGGAAATGAATCAAGAGGGAGAGGTTCATTTGCTTTTGGCTATAATAGTACTGCTATCGGTGAATTTAGCATTACTTTAGGTTCGGGTGCTACTGCTACTGGAGGATATAGCTTAGCTATGGGTGAGGACACAAATGCTGATGGAAAACTTAGCTTTGTTACAGGGTTCCAATCCACTGCATCGGGATATTTAAGTATAGCTATGGGAAATAATGCATTTGCTGATGGAAAAAATAGCACTGCAATTGGCTATTATACTTCTGCTTCTGAATATTCTAGCATTGCTATGGGAAATTTTGCAAAATCCTTTTCACGCCATGGTGTTGCTATAGGTCATGGAGTAACTGTTGATGAAAATGCAGATAATAGTTTTGCTCTAGGAAAAGAAATAACTGTTAAAGGAAAAAATTCTTTTGGTATAGGGTTAGAAGGAGACTACAACAATAGACCTATAATAACCCAAAACAAAACCATGGCAATAATGGGAGGGAAAGTAGGAATAGGTACTGTAAGCCCAAGTAAAACTTTTTATGTTAGTGGTTATGCTGGTGGTAGTTACGCTTGGTCTCCAGCATCGGATATTCGCTTTAAAAAAGATATTAAAACATTAAATAGTAGTTTGCAAAAAGTATTAAAACTACGCGGAGTAACTTATTATTGGAAACAAAGCCAATTCCCAGACCACAACTTTAACGACAAAAAACAAATAGGTGTAATAGCCCAAGAGGTAGAAAAGATATTCCCTGAATTAGTACAAACTGATGATGACGGATATAAATCGGTTAGTTATTCTAAATTCACACCTATTTTAATTGAGGCAGTAAAAGAGCTTAACCAAGAAAATGAAAAGCTAAAAGAAGAAAATACAAAACAAAACAAAGAAATTGAGGAACTTAAAAAACAAATTGAAGAAATAAAACAATTAATCTCAGATACAAGAAACAAGCCCAAAGAGGCAAAATAGTTTTAAGTATTAAGTTTTGAGTGTTAACTCTCCGAAAAAAACATTATTTAGTTTACAATAAAGTATATGAATAAAGTAAGCAACATAAAACATAGTTTAGAAGATTATAACCATTTGATTTCTAAAATATCTAAAACATATTTAGAGGGAAAACAAAAGGCTATTAATATTATAAACACACAACTATTAAGCACTTACTGGAAAGTAGGAGAGCATATTGTAGAATTTGAACAAAAAGGAAAAGAACGAGCAGAATACGGAAGTCGTTTATTAGAAATGCTGTCTAAAGATTTGTCTATACTGCACGGTAAAGGCTTTAGTTTGAGCAATGTAAAAAGGATGAGACAATTTTATAAAGAATATCCAAAAAGTGCGACAGTGTCGCACCAATTGAGTTGGTCTCATTATGTGGAGCTTATGAAAATAGATAACAAATTAGAGCGTAGTTTTTATGAAAAGCAAAGCATTATCGAGAATTGGTCAATTAGAGACTTAAAAAGACAAAAGAAATCTTCTTTATTTTTACGTTTAGCCGTTTCTAAAAATAAAGATGAAATTTTACAATTAGCTAATAAAGGACAAACTGTAGCTAAACCTCAAGATATAATAAGAGAACCTTATGTGTTAGATTTTCTGCAAATTCCAGAACCTTTTAACATTAGCGAATCGGAATTAGAAAGTAGGCTCATTAATAGTTTACAACAATTTCTACTTGAGTTAGGAAAAGGCTTTGCCTTTATAGGAAGACAATATAGAATAACTTTAGGCAATAGACACTTTAGAGTTGATTTAGTTTTTTATCACCGAATTTTAAAATGTTTTGTACTTATTGACCTAAAAAGAGAGGAGGCTAGTTATGATGATATTGGACAAATGAATATGTACATGGGATATTTTGAAAAAGAAGAGAACACAGAAGGAGATAATCCTCCTATTGGTATTATTCTATCAAAAGAAAAAGATGAACTTCTTGTCAAATACGCAATGAACAATGTAAGTTCACAATTATTTGTTTCTAAATATCAGTTATATTTGCCTGATAGAGAGGAACTCAAAGGTGTAATAGAACAACAATTAAATAAAGAATAAACAATAGGCTCTCCAAAAAAAATATCGGAGAGCCTATTTTTATACGTAAGCACTAAAAAAAAATACTACCTTTGCAATCAAAGAATTAAAGGCAGTAAAAACAATGTATAACAATTTAATATTTAGTGGTTACGGTTTTGTAACAGGCAAACACAAAGTAAGCAATAACGACATCGATAAATTTATTGATAACGGATATCTTAGCGGTTTAGATAAACAACGAATAGCGGAATCGGATAACTATAAAAAAGCAAAGGAACAGAACCCTAATTTAACGCCATTCAATTATATGGCAGAGTACAAAATGGGGTTTCGCACACGCTATCATGTTACACCGTTCCCTCCTCGCGAGAATCTGTACAAAACAGCACAATCAAGCTTAGACTTAGTTGTTAATGCCATACAACAAGCCTTAGATAATTCAGGCATTAACGCTGAAGAAATATCTGCATGGATGATAGGCACTGCAACACCTCACGAGATGGCTCCAGGTATTGCCGAAACAGCAAAAAGCTACTTTACCACTTTACATAATAGCTCTCCCACCCTAACAACAACATCTGCTTGTGGTGGTTTTAACATTAACATTGAACGTGCCATTAACTTCTTTAACTCTCACCCTGAAGCTAAACACATTGTTGTTGCTCACACCGAGGTAATGAGCCGATTATTATTAGAAGAAACCGACTTTGTACCCTTTACCACCTTTGGCGACGGTGCCGCAGCTGTAATTATTAGCAAAGTTCAATCAGATACAAAAGAAGGACTATTAAATGCTGTAAATTACGAAGACTTGGCTATGGTTGATTTTTTAGGAGCAAGTTCCAAAGGAAATCTGATAATGGAACCTCGCAGAATAAAAAACCGAGCTATACCAAACATAGTACGCTGTGCAACTGAAATTATGCAAAAAGAAGAGTGGAATACAAACGATATTGATTTATTTATTCCGCATCAAACAGGGAATGCCATTGTTTTAGAGGTTGCCGAAAAATTAAATATTGACAAAGACAAAGTATTTCAAGAAATACAATATGATTTTGGCAACCTATCGGCTGGTTCGATTCCTGCATCTATGGCTTATTTACACGCCAAAGGCGAACTAAAAGCAGGCATGAAAATACTAACCTCAACAACAGGTTTAGGTGGCGAGATGGGTGCTTTTTCATACATTGTTCCTAAGAATAGCAATGTACCCAAATCCGACTACAAATGCCTTAACAACAAAACCGCACTAATAACAGGCTGTAGCGGAGGATTAGGCAGTTTAATTGCTCAAAACATGGCAAAAAAAGGCTGTAGAGTTTTATTGCAATATAATTCAAATACACAAAAAGCTGAAGAATTATTACAATCATTAGACAATCAGCATTTAAACCATAAAATTATACAAGCTAATTTTGGCGAAAGTGAACAAATAGACCAATTAGCCGAAATGGTAAAATCTGAAACATCAGAATTAAATTATTTAGCACATACGGTTGCAGTAACTGGCAGTTTACTAAAAGCATCGGAGGTAAGCCACGAGGAAATGATTAAAGTGGAAAATATCAACCATATTAATCAAGCTAAACTAACCGAACTGCTAACACCAATACTTACTGAAACCGTTTTATTTACAGGCTCTATTGCCCAAGATGCTCAATTTGCAGGATCATCGGCATATGTAGCCTCAAAACGCGGATTATTAGGATTTGCATCGGCTTATGCTCAACAACAATATCCTAATCTTAAATGCGTATTTTACATACCTGCCATAGTAGATACAGGTATGACAAATGTATTAAACGACAAGCAAATACAAGCATCGATGTATGCCGTTGGACAAACGGAATTAATTAATCCGAACGATATAGCTGAAAGAATGGTTAAACTACTTTACATTCCTAAGGTTGCTAATGTAAGATTGGAACGCAAAGGAGTTTTAACTATTTGCAAAGATGGATATACTAAGTTTTAACAGTGGAAAGATACAAGAGACAAGAGACAAGATACAAGTTAAAAGTTAAAAAGTAAAAAGTAAAACATTATCTCATTTTCACATTAACACATTATCAAATTAACAGATGAAGATTATTTTACAACGTCCTAACGAAAAATTTAACAAATACACGCCTTATAAAGTATTTGCTAATACAACAGAAATTACTGAGCTAAAAAATGGAGAAAATAAGGAAGTTGAAATAAACGAAGATGAGCTAAACATCAATGCTAAGTTAAGTTTCTGCGGAAGCAATAAAATAGACATTAAAGAACTTAACAACAACGACACCATTATTATAAAAGGGAATTATAGATTAAACAGATTTATGCCATTTTCGGGGGCTTTAGCGGTATTCCCAGCTATGTTTATTGTTGGAAATTACGGAATTACCGCCAAATACATAGGCACAATTTTAACATCAATAATTCTATTATTTATCATTTGGACAATGACACTTGGCAAAAATAAATGGCTTGAGTTAGAACATAAAAATAACGAATAACATGCAATTCTTAAATCCAAATATGCTATGGGCATTATTTTTTGCATTAATACCCTTAATTATTCATCTTTTTAATTTCAGAAGATATAAAACGGTATATTTCAGCAATGTAAGTTTATTAACTAGCATAAATAAAGAAACAAAAAAACAATCGCAATTAAAGAACATCTTATTGCTTATCGTCCGCACCTTAGCAATAATATTTTTAGTACTTGCCTTTGCTCGTCCGTACATTCCTAACAGCAACACCACTAGCCAACAAAAGCAATCAGTTGTTGCCATATACATCGACAACTCATTTAGCATGGAGGCGGTAGGAAAATATGGTATTCTTCTTGAACAAGCTAAAATGAAAGCCATTGAGATTGCAAAAGCCTATCCGCCACAAACACACTTTTTGTTAACCACAAATAATTTTACCCCCAAGCACTCGCACATAATTGGTCAGAAACAATTTACACAATGGGTATCGCAAATACGCTCAACTCACATTATCCGCGACTTACAGCAAATACAGGAAGCTCAACTAAATATTATTCAAAAAGACTCATCAGTACAAATAAAGCAATACTTAATAAGTGATTTTCAGAGTAATATCTTTAATAAAGAATTTTATATTAACAACAAGCAGATACAGACAACACTTGTCCCAGTAAACTCACAACAAACTGATAATGTTTACATTGACTCGGTATGGTTTAGTTCACCAGGGCATTTTATCGGCAAAAAAGAGGTTTTAAATGTTAAAATCTCAAACTACTCGGACAACGATATTAATAACCTACAAGTAAACCTATTTATAAACGACAGCCTAAAAGCTATGGTAAATGTTAATATCGTAGCTAACGAAAATAAAATATGCAACATCAATTTTATTCAGAACAAAAAAGGAATAAACACCGCACGTATCGAAATATCGGACTACCCTATCACTTTTGACAACACAATGTTTTTTAGCTATTTAATAGCCAATCAGATAGATATTGTAGAGTTATCCTATGCTAAGCAATACTCCTATATGGAGGCTTTATTTAGTAACGACGATAATTACAACTACCACAAATACCACCTATCAGACATTGATTATAATAAGCTAAGCAAGGCAAAAGTAATTATCCTAAATGAGGCGGAAGAATTGTCGTCAGGGTTGCTTACGCAGATAGAACAAACAGTTAAGCAAGGCGCTACATTAATACTTATTCCGCCCAAACAGGCTCACTTAAATGTTTACAACAACTTACTACAACAGTTCAGCAACACAAAGCTACTACAATGGACTGATGAAAAAGGCTACATGCAGGACTTTAATGCAAATAGCCAATACTTTAAAAACTCTGTTCAGCCAAGCAAAGAGAAGATACGACTTGCATCGTACAATGGTTTTTACAAGATATTACAAAGCCGAAAATCGCAAACGGAGGTTTTATTTTCAAGCGAATCGGGGCAACCTTTAATAATAAAAGAATCAGCAGATAAGGGTAATATAATATTGGCAACCCTACCACTGTCCGACAACAGCATATCAGATTTCAGCACCCACCCTATCTTTGTGCCTTTATTCTATAACATTGCTATGTTTAGCGTTCATTTTCACAACATCTACCACACGCTTGACGCCTATAACTACATTATCAGCAATAAAATAGCACTAACTTCAGACATAACAATAACCGACAAAAACAGAACATTTGAGTTTATTCCTGACATGATAAAATCGGGTGAACAAACAAAATTTATTATCCATAATCAAAATATAGATGCTGGTAATTTCTTTTTAAATGAAGAAGAAAAAATAAAGGATGTTTTCTCGTTAAACTACAACCGAAAGGAATCGCAAACAAGTACTATTAACAACAAAGAACTAAGAAAATATGCTAAAAAATCGGCATTAAAAAATGTAAATATACTATCGGATAACGAGGATAATATTACAGAATACATAAAGCTAAATACTGACACTGATTCAAAAGTAAAATTATTTTTATGGCTATTATTCGCGATGCTAATAGCTGAGATAATCATCTCAAAACTAATGGACTAATGACTAACAAACAACAAAAAACACTATTAGTAATTATAGGAGCTACGGGAATAGGCAAAACCGATTTAAGCATCGATATTGCACAGCATTTTAATGCAGAAATAATATCGTGCGACTCACGACAAATGTTTAAAGAGCTAAAGATAGGCACTGCAACACCAAGCAACGAGCAATTACAAAAAGTAAAGCATCATTTTATTGGCAACCTATCTGTACACGACGATTACAATGCTGGGCAGTTTGAAATTGATGCCTTAAAAGTAATCGACAAATTATTTACAACCAATCCATACGTTGTTATGACTGGGGGTTCTGGGCTATACGCCGATGCAGTAACCAAAGGAATTGACGACTTACCAACCATAAGCAAAGAGGTACGCGAAAAGCTACTTAATGAGTTAGAAGAAAAAGGATTAGCTAATTTCCAGAATAAGTTAAAAGAAACTGACCCTGAATATTACGCAATAGCAGACCTAAACAACAGCAAACGCATATTAAAGGCTCTGGAAGTATTTGAGATGACAGGCAAAAAATACTCAAGCCTACGCACCGAAACAGTAAAGCAACGCGATTTTAAAATAATACAAATAGGTTTGCAAATGGACAGAGAAACTCTGTACGAACGAATAAATAAACGTGTGGATATTATGGTTGAAGAAGGCTTAATTGAAGAAGCTCGTGCTTTTCTACCATACAAGAACAACAACTCACTTAATACAGTTGGCTACAAGGAATTATTCGGCTATTTTGAAAACCAATACGACCTTAATGAGGCTATCCGACTAATAAAACGGAACTCTCGTCATTATGCCAAACGTCAAATATCATGGTTTAACCGCGACAAATCAATACATTGGTTTCACCCATCTGAAAAAGATAAAATCATTCAGTTTATTGAAGAACAGCAATAGAACTCATTTAAACTTTTTACAAATTACAAATGCATTAATAGTTCTTATTTTCAAGTCATTAGGTTTTGGGCTTTAGGTTTTTAGTAAAGAGTAAAATAAAATCTTATAACTTATAATTATAGTTTTTAGCTTGGTTTTTAAATTTTAAATAAGAACAAATGTGAATTTTACCAATAAAAGCTAACAACCTAAGACCTAACACCCATAAAAAAAAATAGAATAAAAAAGTTTAAATCACTTCATAATAAAAAGAACACCATTTGAGAAATCAAATGGTGTTCTTTTTATTTTATATTATCATTTATAATGTACGTTTAACTTCTACCTCGTGATAAGCCTCCACTATATCACCAACCTTAATATCATTGTATTTATCGATATTCAGACCACACTCATAACCAGATGCTACTTCCTTAACATCATCTTTAAAACGTTTTAGTGAGCCTAACTCCCCTGTATATACAACTATACCATCACGGATTACGCGTATTTTATCAGAACGTTTAATTTTTCCATCGCGAACAAAACAACCTGCAATAGTTCCAACTTTAGTAATCTTAAATGTTTCACGAACCTCTACTGTTGCTACAATCTCCTCTTTAATATCTGGAGAAAGCATACCCTCCATTGCCGCCTTAACCTCATTTATTGCATCGTAAATAACTGAATACAAGCGTATATCAATTTCTTCTTTTTCAGCCTGTTTACGTGCTGCTAACGATGGTCGCACTTGGAATCCAATAATAATAGCATCAGATGCTGCTGCTAGTATAATATCAGTTTCAGATATTTGACCCACTGCCTTACGGATAACATTTACTTGAATCTCATCGGTAGATAATTTGATAAGTGAGTCGGAGATAGCCTCAACAGAACCGTCCACGTCTCCCTTAACAATAATATTTAATTCTTGGAAGTTTCCTACAGCTATACGTCGTCCTATCTCATCAAGAGTAATGTGTTTTTGTGTTCGCATACCCTGCTCACGAGCTAACTGCTGACGACGGTTAGCAATTTCTTTAGCCTCACGGTCGCTATCCATTATGTTAAATTTATCACCAGCCTGTGGTGCTCCATTTAAACCAAGCAACAATACAGCTTGCGATGGCGTTGCCTCTGTAATAGCCTCATTATGCTCATTATACATTGCTTTTACGTGTCCTGTATAGTTTCCTGCTAATAAGATATCGCCTATTCGTAATGTTCCATTTTGCACCAACATATTAGTAACATATCCTCTACCCTTATCCAAACTTGCCTCAATTACTGTTCCTGTTGCTTTACGGTTAGGATTAGCTTTAAGCTCTAATAACTCTGCCTCTAACATTACTTTCTCAAGTAATTCTTCAATATTTAAACCTTTTTTTGCCGATATATCTTGCGATTGATATTTACCACCCCATTCCTCTACTAATAGGTTCATATTTGCTAATTCCTCTTTTATTTTATCAGGATTAGCATTTGGTTTATCTATTTTATTTATTGCAAACACTATTGGCACACCAGCTGCTTGTGCGTGATTGATTGCCTCTACCGTTTGAGGCATAACATTATCATCGGCAGCTACAATTACAATTACAATATCGGTAACCTGCGTACCACGTGCACGCATTGCTGTAAACGCCTCGTGCCCCGGTGTATCTAAGAAGGTTATTCGCTTACCATTTTTCAGTTTTACACCATAAGCTCCAATGTGCTGAGTAATACCACCAGCCTCGCCAGCTATTACATTTGCATTTCTAATATAGTCAAGCAACGATGTTTTACCATGGTCAACGTGTCCCATTACAGTTACAATAGGCGGACGCTCTATTAAGTCCTCCTCTTTGTCTTCCTCTTCGCTAATAGCATCTAATACCTCGGCACTTACAAATTCTATTTTATAACCAAATTCATCGGCTAATAACGCCATAGTTTCAGCATCTAAACGCTGATTGATAGAAACAAATAAGCCTAATCCCATACATGTTGAAATCACATCGTTAGGCGTTACATTCATCATGGTAGCTAACTCGGCAACAGAAACAAACTCAGTAACTTTAATAATGTTACGTTCTTGTTCTATTTTCTGCATTTCCTCCATAGCCTTTTGGTTTATCGCCTCACGCTTCTCTCTACGATATTTTGCACCACCTTTCGATTTGCTCTTCTTAGATATTAATCGTGCATAGGTGTCTTTTATTTGTTGCTGAACATCTTCCTCGTTTACTTCTTTTTTTACAGTTTTACCCTGCTTATTCTTTTTACGGTCTTTTCCTCCAGCATTATCAAATTTGATTTTATCCTTATGTATTCTTTTACGTTTTTTCTTATCTGAAGAATCATCATCATCAAAATCTTTTCCTTTCTTCTTGCCAGAATACGAATCGTAATCGTCTGCTGATATTTTTTTTGCTCTTTTACCGTTTCGTCCTTCGTTTTTAAGCTTTCTTTCTTTATCCTTTTGCTCCTTAGTTTTTTTATCAGGACGTGTTTTTTGGTTTATATCATCTAAGTTGATTTTACCTACAACCTTAACATTTTCTAACTGTTCTACCTCAGTTTTTATTTCTTCAGGAGTTTCTTCTTGTGGTTGTTCTTGTATCTTTTCTTTTTTAGGTTGCTTTTCCTTAGTTTTTACTTCTTCTTTTTTCGGCTCTTCTTTTTTGGTTTTAGTAGTTGACTCTTCTTGTTCTTTTTTGTTTACCTTTTCTGTTTTATCTGTTTCTTTTTTAGCTGATTTAGATTTCTTTTTTAAGGTATCAGGGTCTATTTTTCCTACTATTTTTATACCAACGTTATCGTCAGCTGTTGGTTCAGCATCAGCATCTTTAGTTTTGCTTTTTGATTTTGCCTTAGGTTTATCTTCTTTTGGTTTTGGTTCTTCTTTTGGCTTTTCGTCTTTTGGTTTTTCAGTAGTAGTTTTTTTCTTGGCATTTTTTGTTTCAGAATCAGTCTTTTTCTCTTTTTCTTTAGGCTTATCTTCTTTTACTTTTTCCTTTTTCTCTACTGTTTCTGCTTTAGGCTCTTGCTTATCCTCCACTTTTTCTTTTTCCTCAGCAACCTCTGTTTCTTCTAAAGAAATCGACTCTTTTTTCTTGTGCAGATTAAGTTCTATTTTTTCAGATTCTTCTTTTAATTCAATATCTGAACTATATTCCTTTAACAGAATACTGAAAGTATCAGCATCAATTTTTGTATTAGGATTTGATTCTATTTCAATTCCTTGTTTGTTTAAAAAATCAACAATAGTACTAATACCCACGTTAAATTCGCGAGCAACCTTACTTAATCTTTTTGTTTTTTGTTTTTCTGCCATTTCTAAACTTTTACTTATTTTTTTATTCCAAAACCTCAATATCAATAAACTTTGAACTTACCTAGTAACTAAAATCTATTCAAACTCCGATTTTAATATAGATATTAAATCTTCAATTGTTTCCTCTTCTAAGTCGGTACGTTTTTCTAATTCTTCAACCGATAGATTTAAAACGCTCTTAGCGGTATCGCAACCTATTGCTTTTAGTTCGTCTATTATCCACTCTTCTATTTCATCGGTAAATTCGTCTAATACAACATCTTCCTCATCGTCGTTATCAATTTCGCGATAAGCATCTATTTCATAACCTGTTAGCTGACTTGCTAATTTAATATTAGCTCCGCCCTTACCTATTGCTAACGACACTTGGTCTGCTTGTAAATATACCTCTGCTCGTTTTTCATCTTCAAGTATATTTATTGAAGATACTTTAGCAGGGCTAATAGCTCTGGTTATATAAAGTTGAGTGTTTGTTGTATAATTAATTACGTCGATATTTTCGTTACGCAATTCGCGTACTATTCCGTGGATACGTGAGCCTTTCATACCTACACAAGCTCCAACAGGGTCAATTCTATCGTCATACGATTCTACTGCTACTTTTGCTCGTTCGCCCGGTATGCGTTTTATATTTTTTATTGTTATTAATCCGTCAAATATTTCTGGAACTTCTAATTCAAATAAACGTTCAAGGAATAATGGGCTTGTTCGCGACAAGATAATAATAGGTGTATTATTTTTCATATCTACACGTATTACTACAGCTTTTACGGAGCTTCCTTTTCTAAAGAAGTCCGAAGGGATTTGCTCGGTACGTGGTAAGATTAGTTCATTTCCCTCATCGTCTATTATCATTATTTCTTTTTTCCAAATCTGATAAACCTCTCCTACTACTATTTCGCCAATCCTATCTTTATATTTTGCATAAAGGTTATTTTTCTCTAACTCAAGTATTCGTCCTGTCAGATTTTGCTTTAATGAAAGTATTGTACGTCTGCCAAACTCATGAAGTTTAACCTCGTCCGATACCTCCTCGCCTATTTCATAATCTTCCTCTATTTTTTTTGCTTCAGATAAAGATATTTGCATGTTAGGGTCTTCAAAATCCTCATCGCTTACCACCTCACGGTTTCGCCATATTTCAAAGTCGCCTTTATCTATGTTAATAATAATATCAAAATTTTCATCAGTGCCGTAATTTTTAACTAAGATGCTTCTAAAAACGTCTTCCAACACACGCATCATAGTTGCACGGTCTATATCTTTTAAATCTTTAAATTCTAAAAATGTATCTATTAAATTCATATTTTCCATTGTACCAATATTTTGATATTTTAATTTTATATTCTAATAATTTCTGTAACCGATTTTATTTCATCGAAACTAAGCGTTTCTGTTTTTTCAACCATTTTAGGACGTTTTGCTCCCTCTGGTTTTTCTTTTACCTGATAACTTATTGTTATTTGGTTTTCGTCGGCATTTAAAAGAGTTGCCTCTCGTTTTATTCCGTTTAACAATAATACTTCAACATCTTTATTTATAGCTTTTTGGTATTGTTTAAAAACTTTAAATGGCTGACCAATACCTGCTGACGAAACTTCTAAAGCAAAATCCTCTGTTTCTCTGTCTAAATTTGACTCGATAAATCGGCTGATTTCAACGCATTTATCTATTGAAACACCTTGCTCTCCGTCTAAAAAAACCGATATATTATTTGATGTATCAATTTTTACTTCAACAAGAAACAAGTCTGTCTGCTCTATTTTCTGCTCTACTATATTTGTTATTGATTCTTTTGTTATCATATTAAGTTTATACAAAAAGTAAGGGGAACGCATTATCGCTCCCCTCTCCGAAAAATCTATTATAATTTTTTTTAACGACTGCAAAAGTACAAAACAAATATTACAAATACAAATTATATGTAATTAAAATACAATAAGTTTGTTTTAGAAACTAACAGATAAAGCTAATTTGTAATAATTTGTTGTAACATTTGGCATTTTAATATTTTCATAGCCGAATAAAACCATATTCTTTAAGAACGTGTATGACACACCACAAATAATAGTTTCTTTAGTTACTGTTTGCACATCTTTTAATTTAAAGTTATCATATCTGGCAAATAATGCAAAATTAGATTTTGGAACTTTAAATTGTCCGAAAACAGAAAATCCGTCATTATCAATACTTTCATTTTTAGCATTAAGATAGTGCGATTTTCCTGTATAACTACCGCAACCATATACATATTGAGCGGTAACTTTATGATACTTACTTTCAGATGACAACATACCTATATGTGCGTAAGCTATTGGAACATCTGTACTATCGGTTTTACTTTGGTTTACTTGTCCGTAAGTAAACCCGTACGACAGCTGAACACCTGGAACGATGTCTGGTAAAGGGCGAATACTTAAACGCGAACGGAATGTTTTTCCATTATTTTTTTCGATAGCATGATAACCTCCGCCGTTAAATACTCCTATTGCAAAACTACCATACCTACCTGCATTATGCTTATTCACTTCCTTTCGGTATTTTTCGTCTAACTGTCCACCTATTAAACCAGCAAACTCAACTCCTAAATCGGCAGAAGTCATAATCTTATTTCTATCAACAAACATTAAACCTTCTAAACGGTAAGGGTTTATTTGTTGTTCAAAGATAATCCATGGAACATGAGTTAATCCTACCTCAACATACGTGTTTTTTAAGAATGCTAAATCGCCTAATTTAGCCTTCATATATAAATATTTAATACGTGTTTCAAGATTTCCTGCACTTTTACCTTCTTTTTTTAATGTAATATCTTGAGTATATCTAAACGAAAACCTATCGTTAAGCTGACTCTTAATAGTTACATAACCTCTTTTAAGACTAAAACCATGAGCATCTTTAGTATCGTTATAGTCATAAACTACGAACCCTTTACCTGAAATTTTAGTTTTACTCAATATGCTTTTAGCTTTATCTTGTGCTAAAACCGAATTAGTAATAAATAATAATGATACAAAAATTGATAGAATACTTATTTTTTTCATTTTTTTTAATTTTGTGACTAAGCCTAAGGTGTGAGATATAAGTTTTATCATGCTAACTCCGAATCTCAATAATATCAGACGTAGTCTGTTTCATTTTTTAAATTTTATATTGCTATTTTTTTTAACGACACACAAAAATATAAATTTCAGATTAAACACATAACTAATTACCAAATAATTACAAAAAACTGAACACTTTACACTTATTACATCGTATAAACTTTAGTTCCCCTTTATTAATTTATACAAATCTACAGCATACAGGTCGGTCATACCTGAAACAAAATCGACAACTGAACGCAATTTATCATAATCATTGGTATAGCTACCTTTAAACTGCAATGGCAACAAGGACAATATTTTTTGAGAATAATCGGTAGGAGGATTTATCATAGCCTCGCAAAACTCTTTTAACAAGGTATTAATAACATTATTACCTGTTATTTCTATCTCAACAACCGACCTATGGTTATAAATTTCAGGAACTGATATTTTAGCACAATTCTTCATAGCTTTCAATGGCACTTCATCTATCTGTTTTATTATACTACCTTCAAACGTTCCGCTTAAAATATCATCAATATTATTCACAAACGCATCGGCAACTTGATATGTTAGCAAATTAATTACCGATGCCCGTAAAAAAGCTACTTGTTCATTACTATCAGTAACTTGCTTAAAAACTTCTTCTTTTTTATTAAAGAAGGCTTTATCTTTTTGTTTATCAAAAAATTGCAATAATATTTGTTGCGTACGTTCGGTAGATAATATCTTTAAGCGATGAGCATCTTCCAAATCCATAATCTGATATGAAATATCATCGGCAGCTTCAACCAAATAAACCAATGGATGACGAGCATAAATTTGTTTTTCTTCATCTAAACACTTTATTCCTAAGGCTTTTACTATTTTAAGGAATGAATCTTTTTCAGAATTGAAGAATCCAAACTTACCTTTTGTGGTTGCCACATCGGAAGCAAAAGGATACTTTATAAGAGATGCCAAAGTGGCGTAAGTAAGAGCAAATCCGCCTTGTCGGCGACCATTAAACTGATGCGTCAATAAACGCAAAGCATTTGCATTACCCTCAAAATGAACTAAATCAGTCCACTGTTGAGGACTAACTAAATCTTTATATTTCTGTCCCTCGTTACATGCAAAAAAATTAGATATTGATGATTCTCCTGAATGTCCAAAAGGAGGATTTCCCATGTCGTGCGACAAACTTGCTGTAGATACTATTGTACCTATAGGGCTAAGTAAATTAGGATTATTAACAGTTTTGCCTAATTTAAAGGCAACAGCATCGCCAAGCGAACGCCCAACACTTGCTACCTCAAGACTATGGGTTAAGCGGTTATGTACAAAAACACTCCCCGGCAAAGGAAATACCTGCGTTTTATTTTGCAATCGCCTAAACGGAGAAGAAAAAATAAGTCTATCGTAATCACGCTGAAACTCGGAACGTGCTAATTCAATAGCTGAATCCTTAATATTTTCTTTCCCAAAACGAACTGGCGAAAGTAGTTTTTTCCATTCCATACACAAGCATTTTATTATTCTAACTGACTTTTTAATGTCTTCCTATGCCAAATTAATATTAAAAAAACACCTATTGTTATGGCAGAATCAGCAATATTAAACACAGGGCTAAAAAATATAAATGGTTCACCTGCATTTATAGGCGACCACATAGGATAATGTCCTCTAATAATAGGAAAGTAAAGCATATCAACAACCTTACCTTGCAAGAATCCTGCATATCCGCCTCCTTCGGGCATAAAGGTTGCTAATTGCGAGTAACTATGATTAAATACCAATCCGTAAAATAAACTATCTAATATATTACCCAAAGCTCCTGTAAATATTAACGATACAGCTATAACATAACCTATTTTTACAGTCTTTTTAACCAAAAGAAAAAGATAATAACCAATAAAACTAACTGCAACTATACGGAATATACTTAACACGTACTTACCTATCTTGCCAAAAAACTCAAGACCAAAAGCCATACCGTTATTTTCAGTAAAATGTATAATAAACCAATTACCTAAAATGTTATACTCCTCACCTATTATCATGTGTGTTTTTACCCAAATTTTTACTATTTGGTCAAACAAAAGAACTGAAAATATTATTAATAGTATTATATGCGATTTTTTCATCTTTTATTAATTTGTTAATGTGCAAATGTGTTAATATGATAATTAACTAATCTTTTAATAAACAGCATTACACTAATGCTATTTACTTCCCTATAAAAGTTTGCTAAAATACATTTTTTTTTTGAAAAGCAACACATAATAACGTCCATGTAACAATATTAGCCCTACAAACACACAAAACTAACTATTAGTCAAAAAAATATGTGCTATTATTTTTTTTTATTATATTTGTAGAATTAATTAACATAATTTTAAAACATGAAACAGACCTTGTCTGCGAAGATTATTGAGACTCACATTAACATGATTAAATATTGTCTTAATCCGAAGCTTGGTCACAAATTTTAAAGAAATGAAAAAAGTATTATCATTTATTTTATTTGTTTTTGTCTTGACTAATACTCAAGCTCAAGACGAAAAATTTAAAGCTTTATTTATTTACAACTTCACTAAATATATTGAGTGGCCAGCAAATAAACAAAGCGGAGATTTTATTATTGGAGTATTTGGCACTAGCCCTATACAAAAAGAACTTGCAGTTATTGCTCAGAAAAAACGAGTAGGTAATCAGAAGATTAGTGTTAAAAAAATCAATTCGGTTGCCGATTGTTCTGCTTGCAATATAGTTTTTGTACCTGCTAGTAAATCGAGTTCAGTAAAAGATATAACAGCTCAAGTAAAAAGCAAAGGCGTTATAGTAATTACTGACAAAAGCGGTTTAGCTAAAACATATTCAGGCATCAACTTTGTAAAAGTTGGAGGAAAACAACAATTTGAAATTAACAAGAAACACATTGAGGCTCAAGGAGCTTCGGTAAACTCAGGATTATTAACCTTAGGTATTCCTGTACAATAATAATTAACCCAAATATTCAATCATAAAAAACAGACCTTATACTATATGAGACACTCAATTACAATAATTAAGTTTCTCATCTATCCTTGTATAATGTCATAAATTATTAAACAGATGAAATTAAAAAATTTTATTACAACCCTATTATTGTTTGTAACATTAGGACTATCGGCACAAACAATAGACGTAAACAATATGACGAAAGAACAGGTAATTGAACTTACCTACGACCAATTATTAGACCTTCCGTTTGAAGACCTACTAAAACTTGCAGATATTATAGGTGTATCTACCGACGAGTTATTACAAATGGCTATGGACAGACAGCTTTCAACAGCATCTAAACGCGAGGAAAGTTTATTTGACTCACCATTATCAACATCTGTAATTAGCAAGGAAGATATTGCTTTATCAGGTGCAACAAGTATTCCTGAGCTATTCAGAGGCGTACCTGGAATGATTGTGCGTGAAAAAAGCAACGGAAACTACGATGTACATATTCGTGGCTTAGACAATTTACCACCAGATAATGTATCGCATTTTAGCCAAAATACACTTACCCTTGTAATGATTGACAATGTACCTTTTTACAACTATGCTAATGGCGGTACTTTTTGGGAAACACTACCAATATCTCTTGTAGAGATTGAAAGAATTGATATAATTAGAGGTCCAAGTAGTTCTCTTTATGGTCCTAATGCAGTAAGTGGAGTTATAAACATTATAACAAAAAAACAAGGTGCTGACGAAAACTTAAACGCCCAAGCAAATGCAAGTTACGGAATGTTTAACACCTTAAATGCCGAAGCTAGCGTTGGTAGCAAAATAGCAAAAGGCTTATCGTTCAGAATAGGTGGTAGTTACGAACAAAGAGACCGTACTGAAAAGGACTATTTTTGTTATGCTACAAATACAAGACTGTCAAAAAACATTGCTTACTCAGTGTTTAATGCGGGAACAAAAGACCCTTATTTTGATAAAAACTTTCAGTTTGACGATTTTAACTCAGCAGCTAAAAAATACAGTGCTAATGGTAATTTATTTTACAATCACAACGATTTATCAGTTAGCTTAACAGGAGCATTTCAGAGTTCTGAAGCACAAACTATTTTTATGGAAACATACGCTATTCCATTTACTATACGCGAGTCACAAACCTTTAACAGTCGACTATCAGTTAAGTGGAAAGGCTTATCAATAAATGCATCAAATGTTAATGGAATGCAAGATATGTCAAAACATGTAAATTGGCCTTTAGTAAAGTATGATATTAATAATACTTATGCGAACATTGACTATTCGCACACATTCCTTGATAAATTTACCATTACTCCAAGTTTCAACTTTCAGATGGCACAATATAACCCTGAATCATATAATGACGACTTGGAAAAAGCAAAAGCACTACACCCAACACTTAATATTGGAGGTTTATTTAAGGAATCTTCGGATTTACAAACTTATGGTGGAGCATTACGTTTAGATTATAACCCTATAGAAAACCTAAGATTAGTAGCTGCTTTACGTTTAGATAAGTACAATTATCCTGATAAAAAGTATTTATCTTATCAATTTGTAGGCTCATACAAGATAAACGACAAGCATTTAATTAGAGGTGTATATTCTCGTGCTAACAGAGGTTCATTTATGGCAAATACATATATTGATTACAAAAATCAGTTAATGTATGCTAAAAGCGTTGACCCTTCTGATGAGAATCCTGACGTGGCAAAATTAGGTCAATTATATCAACTATTAATAGGTATAGGTGCTATAAACGAAAACGACCGCATGTACGAACAATACTACAGAGGTAATAAAGAACTAAAACTATTAACCATGGATATGTTAGAATTAGGATACCGTGCAAAAATAAGCGACAGACTTCAAGCTGATTTTGAGTTATTCTATTCTACAACGCAAAATTTTGATGCTATTATACCACAAACACCTAGCGACCAAATAAAATACACTGAAAAATGGATAAAACACCCTATGATAAAACCTCTTACAGGAATGGATTCTGTTCCTTTAATAAGATTTAAAGAGGAGCTTAAGTATGAAAACTTAGACTTAAAAGCATATCAAATGGGATTATCTTACTCTATTAACTATATGCCAATTAATAAGTTATTTATTAACTTTTACGGAACTATACAAAAAACCGATTTAAAAGACCACGTAGATTTAGATGGTAAAAAAGTTGATATAGAGAATAAATGGACTCCATCATTTTACGGAGGCTTAACTTTAAATTACACACCTATTGAAAAGTTAAGCGTAAATGCTAATGTTAGCTTTGCTACTAAGCAAGAATTTCATCGTTATAAATCTCCTTTAAAAGTACCAACTGAAACAGGTTATGACGAGATTGATGCAAGAGCATTACTAAACTTAACTGTATCATACAAAGTATGGGGAGAGCATGTTGTTTACTTATCGGGCAGAAACATATCAAACGGCAAACGTGAGTTTGGATTTGGCGACCCAGTTAAACCAATGGTTATAGGTGGTGTTAGATTGAATTTTTAATTTTTATTTCTCATGATATGAAAAGGTGTCTAATTTATTTAGACACCTTTCTTTTATAAGAATTTTAACAGCAAAATAATCTATTTTTGATTTAACAAAATAGTAAAATAAAATCGTTTTTTGAATTTTCAAATACTAGCATTAGCTAACTATACTGACAGATAAATTTTCCGTATCAATTCATCATACTCATTTTGGGCATTACTATTAACAGTTATCCCTCCTCCACTTTTAAAGAAGAATTTATCGCCCTGTTTTTCAATAAAACGTATCATAACTGCAGAGTCCAAATTTTCACCATCAAAAACTCCAAATACTCCTGTATAGTAGCCTCGTTTGTAATTCTCATTATCATTAATTATTTGTACAGTTTTTTCCTTAGGAGCACCGCTAATACTTCCTGCTGGTAATAGTTTAAACAATAACGTACCGATATTTTCTTTATAATCATCGGGTAAGCAACCACTAATTTCAGAACTAACTTGCAATAGATTTCCCTTATTGGTTACCAATTCGCTAATAAACCGATACTTTTCAACCTTTACGTTTTGGGCGATTATACTTAAATCATTTCTTATTAAATCGACAATAGTGGCATGTTCGGCAGCCTCTTTATTATCGGATAATATTACATCTTTAGCATTAGGAATACTCGCATCAATCGTGCCTTTCATTGGATACGAATAGATTTTACCATTATTAATTTTAACAAATGTTTCTGGCGAGAAAACAACAAACTCATCGTTAAAATACAACTTATATTTTGCTTTGCTAAATTGATATATCTCGCTAAGCAATAAATTTGTTTCAATGGGCGTTTGTGCAGTTAAATTCAAAAGATAAGAGTTACCCTTCTTGATTTCGGACTGTACCGATTTAAAAATCCTTTCATAATCATTATAACTCATAGGGTAGGATTTTAAAACCAACTCTTTATCAATCTTTTTATCCTCAAACTCATCTATTGAATAACAGATAGCATAATCATTCAAATCAGATAAAGGTATAACATGATTGCTATTCATAGCAAAATCGATAACAAAAAGAAATGGTGTTGACGCTTTACCCAACAAATTCATTCTTTGTACTGCAGTATTTTTATCCATAATTTTAAAGATGTAAAATATGTGCAAAACTAATATTTTTTATTTTTGCAGAACTATACAGAACAACATAACACAAATAAATGGAGCAGACTATAATGAGTTGGAAGACGGAAGACTGAAGTCCGAAGTCGGAAGACCGAAGACCGAAGTCGGAAGACCGAAGACCGAAGACCGAAGACCGAAGTCGGAAGCAAAAAACCAAACTCCGATAGGTTACGGCATTGTCGCTCATTAACAAATTAACAAATTAACAAATTAAAAAAATGAAACATATTCTTTTAATAGACCATCACGATTCCTTTACCTATAATATTGTAGAGCTTTTTCGCCAACAAAAAGACTGTACAATAACGGTAAAAAAGCCTGAGGTTTTACAATTAAAAGAATTAGAAATATATAACGGAATAGTACTTTCCCCTGGGGCTGGACTACCTTCGGAACAATCCCAAATGAAGACTTTTATATACGAAGCAATAAAAATAGACAAGCCCTTACTTGGTATTTGTTTAGGCTATCAAGGGTTAGTTGAATATTTTGGAGGACAGATAAAACTAGCCAACAACATTTGCCACGGCGAGGCAAGTATTATAAACATTGACAACAAAGGAATATATAACGGGCTACCTACAACCATACAAGTAGGGCGTTACCATTCGTGGATAGCAGATAAAAAAACATTTCCTAAAGAGTTAATAATAAACGCATCAACTACCGACGGCACAATAATGGGATTCAAACATAAAACCTTAAATATAAATGGCGTACAATATCACCCCGAATCAGTTTTAACCAACTACGGAAATAGAATAATTGCAAATTGGCTTTATTATTGTATCAATAAGCAATAAATTTTACTAATTTTGTATTTTTAACACACTTAACAAAACATATTATGATACAAAGAATTCAAACACTTTATTTATTTTTAGCTGGAATACTTGTAATGCTAACTTACATTGTTCCAATAGTAATATTTACTGACGGAACTACAACATATAATTTATACGCTTGTCATATTCTACATCCAGAAACACACGAGCAACTAATCAGTGTTATACCAATGGCTGTATTACCTGTATTAAGTTTATTTTTTAGTTTTTTTGCTATTTTTAAATTTAAGAACCGTAGCTTTCAGTATAAACTTGGGCAATTAAATATGATAATACTAATTGCTTTTATTATTGTTGAATGTGTATATTATACTCGCATAAGCAAGATATTAGTTGATGCCGATGCTACTCCGTATATTGGTATATTTATTCCTACTATTGCATTAATTCTTGTCTTTTTAGCGAATAAGGCTATAAAAAAAGATGAGAGATTAGTTAAATCAGCTGATAGGATAAGGTAAAGACAGTTACTCCGCAAATGCTAAAAAACCTAAGAAACAATATTTTACGCATAATATTTGCAAGTATAGTAATATTGCAAAGCTCAAATTTGGTAGCTCAGAATTATACAAAAGATTCGTTTTCCGACTACCAATTAGCTATGCAATATTACCGTAGCGGAGAATTTGAAAAAGCTAAGGAGATTTACAAGAAACTATATAAATCAAACCATTCGCATAACTATTACTACTATTATTTTGATTGTTTAGTAAAACTAAATGACTACCAACAAGCCGAAGAAGTAGCAAAAGAACAAATAAAATTTGATAAACACAATGTATCGTATCGTGTTGATTTAGGATACCTATACGAACGACAAAACATGTTAAAAAAAGCTGAATCGGCTTACGAAACAGCTATTAAAAAACTCCCTGCAAATCAGCATAAAATAATACAATTAGCATACTCGTTCATCAGCAAACGAAAGTTTGACTATGCTGAACAAACCTACAACAAAGGAACAAAAATCCTTAAAGGCTCATATCTGTTTGAAACAGAAAAAGCTCAATTATACTACTATCAGCACAACTACGAAAAAATGATAGAGCAGTATTTAAGTCTTTTAAAAAAAAGCCGACAGTACTTACAAATGGTACAAAACTATTTACAAAACGCCATATACAGCGATATTGACAATAGCTTAACCGACATCTTACAAAAAGCATTACTAAAAGCCATTAATGAGAATCCTGACAAGGTGGTTTTTAACGAGTTACTAATTTGGCTATACATACAAGACAACGACTTTGAGAGTGCTTTTATCCAAGCCAAAGCAATAGATTTGCGACTAAACGAGAATGGTAAACGGATTATGGTTTTGGCAAAAATGGCAACCAACAACGCAAATTTTGACGTTGCAGTAAAAGCCTATCAATACGTTATCAGCAAAGGTAATATGTTAGAATATTTTTATGTTGCCCGAAAAGAAATGCTAAACATAATGTACAAGCGTATCGAATTAGGTTTAGATACAAAATTATCGGACATTAAATTGTTAGAAAAAAGCTATACCGATGCCCTTGCCGAAGAAGGAATTAATGCTGAAACTGTTGATATGGTTAAGAATTTAGCCCACCTTAAAGCATTCTATTTAGGCAAAACTACCGAGGCTTGGTTTTTAGTTGAAGATGCTGTAAACATGCGTGGAATAAACCGAATGACCAAGGGCGAATTAGAATTAGAATTAGCAGATATTTATTTAGCATCGGGTAAAATTTGGGACGCAACCTTTGCCTATGCACGAATTGAGGAATACAATAAAAACAACAAGATAGGTGCTGAAGCTAAATATCGAAAAGCTCGTTTAGCATATTACACTGGCAATTTTGAATGGGCAAGAGCTCAGCTAAATGTACTAAAAGCAAGTACCTCAAAACTACCAGCCAACGACGCTGCCAATTTAGGTTTATTTATATACGACAACACTGGCTGGGGCGACTCTACCGAACAAGCTCTAAAAATGTACGCACGTGCCGATTTACATAAATTTCAATCAAAAGATTCTGTAGCTATATTGGTTTTAGACTCACTAATACAACTACACCCTAACGACGAATTAATTGACGATTCATGGTTATTAAAAGCATCGTTATTAGCTAAACAGAACAACTACAACGAAGCAATAAAGTGCTACACCAAAATAATTGACAATCATTACGAGGACATTTGGGCGGACAAGGCTTTATTTAGCATTGCAAACATATTAGAAAACCACACCCAACAACCCGACGAGGCAAAAAAATATTACAAAAAATTACTTATTGATTTTAAAGGAAGTGTATATAGCGTAGAGGCACGAAAACGTTTTAGGTCATTACGTGGCGATGATGTTAATTAATTATTGAGTCTATCCTATTATCACTACTTTGTCTATTATCCCAAAATGATAGTATCTCAATATTAGAATCATCTATCTCATAAAATATTAGATAAACCTCCATAACAAGAACTCTTGTCCTCTTATTATCAGTCAAACGCCCTAACAAATCATTATTAGACAAAGAATTAAGTAAAGAATCAATTTCCTCTAAAATTTTTAAAGAGTAATTAGCATTTCCATTTCTCTCATTATAAAACTGCAAAACATTTCGCAATTCTAAACTTGCTCTATCTGACCAAATTATATCTTTTTTAGCCATTCTTTTGTTTCATTCATTAAAGAACTATGCGACTGATAATTACCTTTAATTATATCCTCGCGTCCTAATTCTATTGATTTTTTTTGTTCTGAGTTAAGCTTGTAGAGTTCTTGTTCTGAGCTATCAAAAATAGTCTGCAATGCTTGTAAAAACTTCACATCATTAGAACTTTTAATTCTTGATATAAGATTATCTTTTAAAATGATTGTACTATCCATAATATTTTATTTTTACCAAAAATACACTTTTTTTATTATTCCTTAATCAAAAAGCGTTTTAATATTCTCTGCCGAAAGGATTTCAAAAGGATTGTTAGTATTAATAAACATATCGGCAAGTTCGGATTTTTTGCCTTGCAGGTTTACAATTTTCTCCTCAATACTATCCGATGATATGAATTTATACACAAATACTTTTTTGTCCTGACCTATTCGATGAGCTCTACTAATAGCTTGGTTTTCAGATGCTGGATTCCACCAAGGGTCGAGCAAGAACACGTAATCGGCAGCAGTAAGATTAAGTCCTGAGCCACCTGCTTTTAGCGATATTAAAAATACCTGATTATCATCGTTATTTTGAAAATCGCCTATAACCTCCTCACGATTAGCAGTTTGACCAGTAAGCATACTATATTTGATATTTTGCTCGGTTAAGTAATCAGCAAATAAATTAAGATGCTTTACAAAAGAACTGAAAATTAAAACTTTATGCTTTTCAGCAATGATATTTTCCAAGATACGTGTTACTTCCTCAAATTTTCCAGAGTCGCTATCTTCATCAATTAAATTGGGGTGATTAGCAATCTGCCTAAGTTTGGTTAATGCTTGAAGCACAACAACGGTTGAGGCTTTTTTACCGTCCGACTCCATACCCTCTAAAATGGAATTTCTGACTAAATTTAGTTCCTTATCATAAATCTGCTTTTGCTTTTCGGTCATATCGCACCATACAGTTTGCTCGGTTTTATCTGGCAAATACTTGGCTACTTGCTCCTTTGTTCTCCTTAACACAAATGGCTGTATCAAACTTTGCAATTTAGCACTTTGCTGTTCGTCCTTGTGCTTTTCAATAGGCGTAACAAATTCCTTTTTAAAGAAAGAAAAATTACCAAGCAGACCCTTATTTATAAAATTCATTTGACTCCATAAATCGGTCAAACTATTTTCGATAGGCGTACCAGTCAGTACCAATTTATGCTTTGCTTTTAGCTCAACAACTGCTTTATAAATCTTAGAATTTGGATTTTTTATTATTTGACTTTCATCTAAAATTACATAATTAAACTGAAACTCTTTAAGTAATTCAAAATCGTTACGGATAGTACCATAAGTACTTAAAACAACGTCAATATTTAATAGACTTGAAAGCGACTTTATTCTATTTTGTCCACTATTAACAAACACCTTTAATTGCGGAGTAAAACGCTTAATTTCATTCTTCCAATTATGGATAAGCGATGCTGGCATAATAATCAAACTTGCACGTTTAGTCGTTTTATTATATTCATCAAACAGACTTAATTGCCCTGTTGCTTGAGGTGTTTGCTCCCCATCATCTAACTCCGAATTTGCCAATATTGACAAGGTTTGTATGGTTTTTCCAAGTCCCATGTCATCAGCAAGGCAACCACCAAAATTATGGTTTTGCAAATTACGCAACCAATTAAAACCACTTATCTGATACGGACGCAAAGTAGCATTTATATTGTTAGGCAACAAGCTATTATCATATTGTTCAGTATCAAATAAATTCTTAATTCGCTCGGCATAATTACTATTTAATCCGATAGTTTTATCGCTAAGCAATCCGAAATGTATTTTACTTAATTTTAGCGATTTATCATCACTTTCAGCCAACAAAAACAACTCCTTATATTTTACAAACAACTCCTTTGGCAAGATAGCAACTTCGCCATTCGGCAACACATATTCACGTATTTCCTTTAAAATATTCCTTCGCAATTTAACAAATGGAACTTTAAATTCGCCCAACTCAATTGTTCCGTAAATATCAAACCAATCCTGCTCATCGCTGACATTCACATTTACACTAATGGCATCAAGCATATATTTTTGCTGAAAAAAACCTTGATGAACCTCAACTCCAGCTTGTTTTAATTTATTGGCATTTGCATTTACCCACTGCAACAAAGCATACAATTTATCATCATTTGGCACATCATAGTGTTGCGGATAAAAATGAATATTATCGGCACTTTGCAGACCCATTTTTACCAAGTTATCACTTAATTGCTGTTCGTAGTCCTTATTACGAGTGGTTTTTGTGAACTTGTAGTTATCATTTTTATTTTCAAGACATAACAGCACTTTGGCAGGATTATTTGGCAAAATAATTTTATCGCTGTAACGATATTTTTGCAACAAGGTAGGAATACCTTGAACATCATTTTGCAGATAAAGAATATTCTTACAAGGGTTTGTATTTTCAATAATATCAAAACCCTCAGCCTTTACCTCAAACTTGCAGATTGTGTTAAAAATAAACTTCTCAAAATAAGTCTGCTCAGTTTGTTTGGGTATCTGCACGTAACTTTTCTTAAAAAAAGGTTGCAATTTTTTGCTGTCAATATCCGAAAAACAATACCAACTGTTATTCACCACCACAGAACACGGATTCTGCGTAAGCAACATTATTTTTTTGTTAGTCAGACTTATCTCCTCATTGTTATTTTTTATGTTTAGATGATATTTTATTCCGTCTGCCGAGCGATTAAAATAAAAAACCGCAGTTGCCTGACCATTGCCCTCAAAGCGTATTTCGTCTTCATCATACAAATGGGCATACTTGCGGTCTTGATGAAAAATGCGGATTTTTGTTTTTTCAAGAATGCGGTTTACTTTTAAAATACGACGCTCGATAAATGGGCGGATATTCTTTTCAACAAAATCATAATCAACATTCTGAATAAAGGTTTTAATATCTTTCTTTTTGGTAAAGAACTCAGTAATGGCAAGGTCGTCATATTCATTAAGCAATTTTACCAATTGCAAATGTTCATCGGAAAAATTACGCACCTCCTTAACGTTCATAACGTTAGCTCGCTCTATGCTTGAATAAAACGTTGAACCTTCAGATGGTTTTATAATAAAAGGCAAAACCACCACTCCAAATTTTCGGTGTTGGCTTACGGTTAGGATTAGTTCTTTCATTTTTTAAGGTAAAAGGTAAAATTTTAAAAGTAAAAAAGAATATAAATGGGTTAGGGTTTCAGATCTCAGGGGTTTTGAACCCCCCTAAAGTCTCTATACACTCAAAATTTCTTATAACTTGCATCTAAAATTATAATTACTTAACATTATAACCTAATTGCAACAAAATATCCTTAACCTTCTGAACTAAATCCCCTTGGATAATTACTTCGCCATCTTTAGCAGAGCCTCCTGTACCACACTTATTTTTTAATGTTTTGCCTAAATCTTTTAAATCGTCCTCAGTACCAATAAAACCCTCAACTAAAGTAACTACTTTACCCTTACGTTTTTTTGTATCTTTACGGACTTTCAATTTCTGTTCTTGCGGTGGTAAGGTGTCTTGCTCCTCTTCCATATCATACTCGTAGTTAAAATCTGGGTTTGTTGAATATACTACGTTTACTCGGTCTTTTCTGTTATTTTTTGACATATTAAATTAGTTTATACTATTTACTCTTGTTCTTAAGTCCCTTAATCGACTAAGATAAAAAATTGCAAATTTATAAAAAAAATACCATATCTGTTTGCCGTTATAGGATAATAAGATTTATTTTGCATAAATTATTAAGTACCGTAAATAATATTACTATTAAGGTAGCTCAAAATTATCAATTTGAACAAACAGAATTATATATTATACAAGATTATATTTAGTATTCTACTGATATTAAATGTAAATACCTTAGCTTTTACACAAATACCAACTAAGGACTCAACCGATATAAAAACAAATAATACTGATAGTTCAAAAGTATCAACAACACAAACAGACACCATTAAAACAGCCTTTATCCCTAAAGATTCGGCAACCTTCTCAATGAATGAATTTCTGTTTGGCATTAACGACACCATCATTGTCGAAAAATGGAAATACAATACCGATTATCACAATTTCTCATTTACAACATACGACTCTACCTTACAAGAATTTCATATAAATAACCCTATCTACAAAAATTCTATCAGCAATACTTATCTAGGAAACATAGGCTTAGCAGTAAAATCAAATATATTTTTTCAGCCTAATCCTGAAAATGAATATTTATTTATACGTGCCTTTTCGCCATACTTATTTAATGCAAAAAATACCGAATATTACAATGTACGCAAACCATTTACTTTATTCAGATATCAGGCTGGACCTAAGGAAGAACAAAGCATTAATATTATGCATACGCAAAATGTCAATCGATTTTTCAACGGCTTTGTGAAATTTAACAGCTACAGTAGCAAAGGTTTTTACACCCGACAACAAACAAAAAATAATTCAGGAATATTCGGAGGGTCATTTATCCGCAAACGATTTGAATCGCATATCAACTATACCTTCAGCAAGGTAAATGTTAATGAGAATGGCGGAATTGTTGACCCATTATTCATAACTGACACTATTCTAAGTCCTGCTGGAATAATGACAAAACTAAATAATGGCAACAATTTTATAAAAGAACGCCAATTATTTATAGACCAGAAAATAGGTTTTTTAAGGGTAAGAGACAACGATACGACTTCTAACGGAAGTTATATGTTTAGCTTTCAGTACAACTACTTTAGACAAAAAGATGTGCGTATTTACGAAGATGAAGACCAACTCTACGAAAATTCAATAACAAACGAAAAATTATTGATGTACAAAAACAACTACGCATTAGCAAACACCTTTGACACAAGCTCATATACCATTAACAATCATCTATTTAGGTTTAACATGGAGGAAGTTGCTGGCAATCCTCTATCATTTGGATTATACGGAGGCATAGGCATTAGCAATACAAAATACACTTATTACAACAAAGACACTATTTTCATAAACAGCCTAAATACAAAAAAACACAGCAATTTTGTTGAGGCTGGAATATTCCGCTTAAAAAAAGACAGTTGGCTAAATTTTCGTGGATATGTTCGTTATTTTACAAACGGATACCGACAAAACGATTTTTCAATATACGGAATGATACGCCTAAGCATAGGCAAAGGTTTATTCAAATCGGTATTTACTGCACATGCTAAAAGCGAAAACAAAACGCCTAATTATTTCATAAACAAGTACTACTCAAACCATTACAGATGGAACAATAATTTTAAGGCTGAAAACAGAAGTCAGTTAAGTGTAAATTATGCTTTACCGAACCTTTATACCACAATAGGAGCAAATTATTCCCTTATAAGCAACTATATATATTTTAATGATTTAGCTATCCCCTCACAAAACACATCAACATTTAATGTATTAGATGTACACCTAAACAATAAAGTAGAAGTAGCTAATTTTCATTTAATAACAAAAGCTGTTTTTCAGGAAACAAGCAAACCTGAATTAATTGATTTACCTAAATTATCATGCTACAATGCTCTTTATTATGAAAATGAAATTCATTTTGAAACAACAAACGGAACAATAAAACTACAATTAGGTGCTGATGTTAGGTTCTGGACAAAATTTTACGCCCCTGATTATTCGCCTGCCACCTCTCAATTCTACACACAACACGATTTTAAAACAGGCAATTACCCTTTTGTAGGAGCATTCCTAAATTTAGAAATTAAGCGTATGCGTATTTATATTAAAAGCGAGCATATTAACGAATCGTTTATGCGAAAACAAAAACACACAAACTACTTTTTAGCACCCAACTACCCTGCTCCTCCCACAGCAATACGCTATGGCATAGCATGGACGTTCTACGACTAGAATAGATTTATAGTAATAAGACGTTAGACTAAGTCAGAAGTCAAACTTCATTAAACGAATGCTAATTAAGAATGAAAAATTATTTTGTATGAAGTTCATTTAAAATTTTCTTTTACTTTTTAACTCTTAATTGGCATACTTACTAAATACCTGACTACAATTAATTTAAAAGAGAGTTAAAGAAGTGTCCCAATAAACTTGGATTTAAAATTATAGGATAAACAAATCCGAATACCGCACCCCAAAAGTGAGCATCGTGACCAATGTTATCGATATTGCGTTTACTCATATAGTACGAATAACCCAAGTACAACACTCCGAACAAAATCCCCGGTAAGGGCAAGATTCCAAAAAACCAAACTTTATTAAGTGGATTAAAAAATATACAAGCAAAAGTTACAGCCGAAACAGCCCCAGACGCTCCAAGTGCATTGTAGTTAAAATTATCTTTTTGCTTTATCAGACTAAAAACTGATGAGATTATAATTCCACCAAAATATAATCCCAAATAAAGCAGCATTACATTTTTACCAAAGAAAATATAAAAATAATGCTCCAACCCTTTACCAAAAGAGAATAGAACTAACATATTAACAATCAAATGCTCCCAATTAGCATGTAGGAATGCATGTGTAATAATCCTATACCATTGTTTGCGATGATAAATCTGATAAGCATTAAACTGATAGCGATAAATAAGCTGGCTATTCTGAAATGCCATTATGGAAACTACACTTGTTATTATTACTATTAGTAGGGTCATTTTTTTAATGTGTTAATTGCACTAATTATTTGTAAAATAGTTATTTACAAATTCATTTCTTTAATGAAAGATTGATATACCTTAATCCAATCTTTTTTACTAAACTCAATTGTTGTATCTGAAAGTTTTGCAAAAGCATTTGACGAAAAAAATTGTTCAGTGGCTAATTGTTCGTTTAAGCCAAAATCTCTAACTACCTTTTTTACTATCAATTCACTTATATCTTCAATTTTGATAATAGATTTATTATCATTTTTTTTCAACATACGCAACGAATTAACAGTACAAAAACAAATTTGATGAGATGGCTCTGGGTATTTACTAAGTTGCACAAAAAAATCATCTCGTGATATTTCGCCTTCCAAATATCGATTTATTTTACGTTGAACTTTATCATCAGCCACAGGACCTTCTATAATATCATAATCGTGTTGTTGCTTTGTAGTTTCTAAATTTCTATTCAATATAATAAACTCAAACCATTCATCATTATATTCTGTAAAACGAAGTGTTTTCAAAGTATCATCAGAAAATGCTCTTTCATAAAAAGTAAACTCCGTAACGATGCCATTAGTTTGATGAACTTTGCCGATAATCTCAGCCCATTCCTCTGCTTGTTTACGTATTTTTGTAACATAAAAACCTTGTCCAAAATCTTTATTTGCTTGGCATTTACTTAAATCCACTTCATTTATTTCCGTATAACTTCCGTGAAAAACTTTCATTACCGCAACCCTCCATTTTGATAACAAATCCGATATAAATAATCTACCGTATGAAATGGATTAGCTGTATGTAAGGCTTTCCAATGCTCATTCAGAAAAGTCCAAGCCCCATACTTTTTTAAATAAAAAAATGCGTCTTGAACCCCCATTTTATAAGCCGCAGCAAATTCTGGCACAATAAAAGTAAGAAAACTTATTTTATCACTTACCGCTTTATTTAGTTTTTTATTTTCCATTAATTTTGATTTTTAATTGACAAACACAATTACCAAATTAACGAATCTCCGCACCTAATTTGTCTTTTAATTCGTAGATTATTTTTTGCATAACCTTATCTATTTGCTTGTCTTTAAGAGTTTTTGTTTCGTCTTGTAGAATAAAACTTACTGCATACGATTTTTTATTTGCTCCAAGTTTTTCGCCCTCATACACATCAAATAAAGAAACTTTCTTTAATAATTTCTTTTCTGATTTGGTTGCAATGTCTTTAATATCTGCAAAAGCAACGCCTTTGTCAAGCAATAATGATAAATCACGTCTTACTTGCGGATATTTTGCTATCTCAGTAAACTGAACTTTATGCTTTTTAACCGCTTGTTGCAGATTTTCCCAATTAATTTCAGCATAATAAACCTCTTGTTTTATGTCAAAATCCTTTAACAGCTTATGATTTACCGCACCCATTACAACTAAATTCTTATTGTTGTAATTCATACTTAACTGCTCATTAAACATTTTGCTTTCAACAACTTCCGTTTGCACTTTATCTAAAACTACTCCCATTCTTTCCAAGATGTTCTCAACCTGCGATTTCAGATAATAAAAACTTACCTGCTTATTTTCCTCTGCCCACGACTCGGAACTACTATTACCACTTACAGCAATTGCCAACCTTTCGGACTGCGAATATTTATTTAACGGATTGTCATCAGTATTTTTTGCATCATACCAATAACAGTTACCAAACTCAAATAACTTTAAATCAGAATTTTGACGATTGACATTATAAATAATTGTTTCCAAGAAGCCAAACATTAAAGTTTGTCGCATTCCGTTTAGTTCGCTACTTAGCGGATTTAATATTTTTACAGTATTCTCGGAATTTAAACCGCATTTATCATCTTCGTAATAACGCTGTTGAGTAAGCGAGTTGTTCATTATCTCATTAAAGCCCTGCCCTACCAACTGCGATGCTACCATATTTTGCATACTTTGTTTGTCAGCTTTATTTTGATGAGTTACCGCATAGCTAACTTGCTTAGGTACAGCCACATTATTATATCCGTAAATACGCAAAATATCCTCAATCACATCAGCCTCACGCTGAACATCAACACGATATGCTGGCACCTCCAATATTAAGGAATTCTCATTTTCCTCAACAATTTTCATTTCCAATCCCGTAAGAATAGTTTTGATTTGCTCCTTTGTTAAATCAGCACCAATTAAGCGATGAACCTGAGAAAAACGCAATTCCACTTTAAATGGCTCAACCTTTTCAGGATAAATATCAATGATGTCAGAACTGATTTCAGCACCAGCTATTTCTTTCATAAGCAAAGCAGCACGTTTTAAGGCAAAAAGCACCATATTTGGGTCAGTGCCACGCTCAAAACGGAACGAAGCATCGGTATTTAAAGCGTGTCGGCGAGCGGTTTTGCG
>PDWI01000607.1_pt1 | contig 58299 bp, 56 predicted proteins | sample 1430891 | NCBI WGS metagenome assembly PDWI01 (sample SAMN01162508, study PRJNA174530) | Oral metagenome, whole genome shotgun sequencing project. | biome: Marine environment; feature: Marine mammal; material: Swab sample of the gingival sulcus; isolation source: swab sample of gingival sulcus... | reverse complement strand
CTTTATGATTAAAATTACTAAAAATATACTTACACAAAGCATTTGTTAAGCTATTTTGATATATAATGCTCACAAATAGACCAAAAGCATTAGCTTTATGGACGGCTCTACAGTCGTCCTTTTTTACTAACCTTTAACCTAGCCCCTTTCCCTTACAAGCAAAGGTTGTCCTTCTAAAACGTCTGACTTTGATTCTATGCAATATTTGATAGTTTCTACTACTGATTTTGGTTGCATGATGCTTGTTGGGTCTTCAAGAGGAGCTAGTTTTTTTCGTAAATCCGTTGCAGTTCTGCCTGGACATATACAATAAACTTTAATGCCATAAGATCTAAGCTCTTCTGCCATAGTTTCAGAAAAGCTAATAACTCCTGCTTTACTAGCAGCATACCCACTCCATCCAGCTCTTGCTCCTATTCCTGCTGTTGAGGCTATATTTACTATCTTGCCGCCTGTTTTTTTCATGTACTTTACACACTCTTTTGTGCATAAAAAAGTCCCTGTTAGGTTAGTTTGTATCATATCGTTCCATTGCTCCAAACTCATATCCAAAAGACCTAAAGGCTCTACCGTTCCAGCATTGTTTATCAAAACATCTATCTTTCCATATTTTTCTATAGTTTTAGCAAAGCTATATTTGATGGATTTTTCATCTTTTATATCTGTTTGAAGAACAAGATTTTCACTTTGTAAAGTATCTGCTATACTTTGAAGTTTTTGAATATTTCTTGATGCTAAGATAACTTTAGCACCATCTTTTGAAAATGTTCTTACCAACTCTTCACCTATACCAGCACTTGCACCCGTTATGAAGATAACCTTGTTTTTCATTTATAAATCCCTTTTATCATTTGTTCTGCTATAATCATATCTAGTGGGGTTGTTAGTTTGATATTGTTTTCACTTCCTTTTACAAATCTCACTTTCTCACCCATTTTAAACACCAAAATACCATCCTCTGTGGCTATAAAATTTTCAGCTTTGGCTTTTTTATGAGAATCTAAAAGAGTGCTCGTTTTAAAAATTTGAGGCAATTGAACATTGTGTAATTTATCTCTTTGTAAAGCTTTTTCCATATATTTCTCACCCTGTGAAACGGTAAAAGGTATAGGTATCGTAGGAACGACTGCATCTTCATGACCATAAGACATTAAATCTTTTATAAGCTCTTTAGATATAAAAGGTCTAGCAGCTTCGTGGATGATAACCTTATCGCTTTTTACCTCTTTTAAACCATTAAATACAGACTCTTGTCTAGTATCGCCCCCTAAAACAAATCTCACTTTAGAAATATTATAATCTTTAACAAACTTTTCATAGCTTTTTAAATAATCCTTATGATACATAACATAAATAGTATCTATCTCTTTTAAAGACTCCAAAACCTCTAAAGCATATATAAAAACTGGCTTTCCTAATATGCTTAAAAACTGTTTTGGTTTAACCTCTTTCATTCTTGAACCTAAACCTGCTGCTAAATATACACAATCCATTCTAATCTCCTAATATTTTTTTGACACAATTCCACACTCTTAACGAAGAGCCCCCATCGCAATCTTGAAAAGTTAATTGCCTTAAACTCTTTCTTTCATCCTTAAAATCATCTTGTTGATGTAGTAAAATTTTTTCTAGCGCTTTTTGAAGTTCTTCTTGAGTATTGCACTTTCTTCCCGGAGTCAAAGCATCATAATCAAAATAAAATCCTCTCTCTTTACTCTCGTACTCTTTTAAATCATAGCTAAAAAACAAAATAGGCTTATTTAAAAGTAAAAAATCCATATATATAGAAGAATAATCTGAAATCATAACATCCACATAAGACAAAAGAGGATAAACATCTTTACTATTATCGTAAAACATAACATTAGTAGCGTTTTGTATGTGGGTTTTTATCATCTCATCCTTGAGCATTCCCCAAGAGTGAGTTTTAAAAATGAAGATTATGTCATTTTTTTCACAAAATTTATCAAGTTTCTCTATGTTTAACACAGATGCTCCTACTGAATCTTTTCCAGAATCTCTAAAAGTTGGCACATAGATAACTATGTTTTTGTTTTGCTTCTTATATTCTTGCACTTTTTTTAAAGTTTTCCTATCAGAACCTAAAAGATAGTCATCATTTAATTTTTCATTATCCATAAAAAATACATCATTTCTAGAATAGCCTAAAATCTCAATTTTTTTATGTTTCAAACCATTTACATAACCTTTTTTTGAAAAATACTCACTTGTGGATACCACCACATCATATAAAGGAAACCTGCCCTTTAGAAAATAGAAAGCTTTAAAGGTTTTATATTTTAACAGTTCTTTCTCATGGCGACTTTCAAGCTCCACAGCCTTGAGCCCAACTCCATGCCAAAGTTGCACTTTTTTAGCCCCATAAAAAAAGTGAAATCTAACATCATTTATCCAATCAATACTGTCAGCTATTACAACACTAGCTCTCAACATCATAAAAAAACTAAATAATTTACCACACAAAAGCACAGGATATTTTCGAGTGTTTAAACTCTCATAAACCTCTTCATGGTTTGTTAAAAACATACTATCTATATCTTTATCTTTTTGGGCATAAAGATATAAATATTTTACATTATCAGTAAATTTTCCCCCATCTCGTCCCCAAAATATAACAAGGTTTTTCTTTTTAGGAATTACAAAAGCTAAAGGCACTATAAATATCCATGCCAAAATCGTAAGAAAAAAACCTTTATAAAAGAAATTTAACGGATTTTTGATTTTTTCCTTCAACTTATTCATAATTCTTTCTTAGGATTTCCTAATATTTCTAAATGTTTTATTTTAGATTCGCAAACATTGAGTTTTAATAGATATTTTTTAACATCATCCTCGCGTCCAAGTAAAGTTATAAAAACAGCTTCATATTGATAATTATTTATATTTTTTGGGTTTATAAATTTACCACTATCTTTTTCTGTGGCAATATCTACTATCTTATAATCTATGGTTAAGAATTTTTCTATGATTTTACACAAAGAGCTATTGCCATAAAGCAAAATATTTTTATAATTTAAATTTATTTGAGAAACATAATCCAAAAGTACATTAAAATAATTATATATCGCTTTATTTTGAGGATTATGTTTAAAATAACCTAGAACAAAATGCGAACAAGCATCTCTTTGGTATATCTTACAGCTAGAAGAAGTATAATTTGATGATATATACATAGATTCCAAATAAAATCTTGGAATATTTTGAGAGTGAAAGCCTCCCAATAAAAAATTTGCAATAGGAAATTTGAGTATTTTATACATGTAATCTTTTATATATAGCTTAAACACAAAATCCAAATCTGCACATATTTTATAATCAGTATTGAATTTATATATTTTCATATATTTTGTTTTTACAAATAAACTTTGATGTGAAAAAGGAAGAGAATTCCATATATTGCACATCTCCAAAGGCTCAACATATTGAAAATATCCATTTTCATCCACATTGTTTACTCCGCCATAAACATAATCAACCTCATTGCTAAGCTCTTTTGAAACCTTGCTAAGCACATCATTTTTTGCAAAAGTATCCCCTGCGTTTAAAAAGTTTATATATTTACCCGTAGCTTTATCTATGGCTTTATTCATAGCATCATATATACCACTATCTTCCTCACTTATCCAATAAGATATATATTTTTCATATTTTTTGATTATGTCTAGGGTTTTATCTTTACTTTTTCCATCTATGATGATGTATTCGATATTTTTATAGTCTTGCTCAATAACGCTTTTTATGGTTTGTTCTAACAAATCTTCAGCGTTGTAGGTTACAGTTACAATGGTAAATGTTTTATTGCTCATTTTTGTTCTTATACCACCCATAAACTTTTTTTATACCATCTTCAAGCTTGATTTTATATCTCCAGCCCAAAGCATTTAGTTTTGAAACGTCTGTTTTTTTAAACATCATTCCATCAGGTTTACTTGTATCAAACTCTAAACCTCCCTTAAAACCAACTATGTCTTTTATCATGAAAGCCAAATCCTTGATACTTATATCTTCGCCTGTGCCTATGTTTATATGAGTATTTTTGACTGGCTTATTAATTAAGTCTTTAAAATCCACATTTTCCATCACAAAAACACAGGCCTTAGCCATATCATCCACATGTAAAAACTCTCTTCTTGGTTTCCCACTTCCCCATATTTGCACACTTTTTGCACTTACTCCAATTTTAGCTAAATATGCTCTAGCTTCTTGAATGCTTTTAAGCCTCAAATCCTGCACAACTTCATCATCCTTGCCCTCACTTAAAAGTTTCGCTAAGTGCATTTTTCGCATTAAAGCAGGAAGTACATGTGATTTTTCAAAATCAAAATTATCATTTTGCCCATAAAGATTTGTGGGCATTACTGATATAAAATTTGTTCCATATTGGAGATTGTAACTCTCACACATTTTTATACCTGCTATTTTGGCTATGGCGTAAGGTTCGTTTGTGTATTCTAGTGGACTTGTTAAAAGCGCATCTTCTTTCATCGGTTGGGGTGCATTTTTTGGATAAATGCAAGTTGAACCTAAAAATAAAAGCTTTTTAACACCACTTTTATAGCTTTGATGGATGACGTTATTTTGAATTGCGAGATTTTCATATATAAAATCCGCTCTGTAGGTATTGTTTGCAATGATACCACCCACTTTTGCAGCCGCTAAAAAAACAAAGTCGGGCTTTTGACTCTCAAAAAACTCTTCAACTTTTTTTTGATTTGTTAAATCAAGTTCACTATGGGTTTTATATATGAGATTTGTGTAGTCTTCATTTTGCAAATGTCTCAAAATTGCTGAACCCACAAGCCCACGATGACCTGCTATGAAAATTTTGCTATCTTTTTTCATCATCTCACTCAAAATAACTCATAATCTCATATCCACCATCTTTAAGATAGCTATCTTTTTGCATAAGCATAATATCACTTTTCATCATGTCATTTACCAAATCTTGTAGCTTATATTCCCTATTCCATCCTAATTTTTGTTCTGCCTTACTAGGGTTTCCTAAGAGCAAATCAACTTCAGTGGGGCGAAAATATCTAGGATCAACTCCCACTACAACTTGTCTTTCGAGTTGGTTATTGTATTTTTTACCCATAACTTGCTCAAACCTTTGTGCATCAACTCCCTCAACGATACCTTGCTCATCAAGTCCATTTCCTTTAAAAGCTAGCCTTATCCCAACATACTCAAAAGCAAGCCTTACAAAATCTCTAACCGAAGTAGTTTGCCCAGTGGCTATAACCCAATCTTCTGGCGTATCGTGTTGTAAAATCATCCACATCATTTTTACATAATCTTTCGCATGACCCCAATCTCTTTTTGCATCAAGATTTCCAAGGTAAAGCTTATCTTGTAAACCCAAAGCTATCTTACTAACTGCCCTTGTAATTTTTCTAGTAACAAATGTTTCTCCTCTAACGGGGCTTTCATGGTTAAATAATATTCCATTACATGCAAACATATCATAAGCTTCTCTATAATTTACCGTTATCCAATACGCATACATTTTAGCAACAGCATAAGGGCTTCGTGGATAAAAAGGCGTGGTTTCACTTTGAGGTGTTTCTTGAACTTTTCCATAAAGTTCACTTGTGGAAGCTTGATAAATCTTTGTTTTCTTTTCAAATCCCAAAAGTCGTACGGCTTCTAAGATGCGAAGCGTACCTATCCCATCAGCATTTGCAACATATTCGGGCGTTTCAAAACTCACATGTACATGGCTCATGGCCGCAAGATTATAAATCTCATCAGGCTGAATTTGTTGTATGATGCGAGTCAAATTCATAGAATCAGTCATATCTCCATAATGGAGTATGAAATCTCTATTTTCAACGTGAGGGTCTTGATAAAGATGGTCAATACGGTCTGTATTAAAAAGCGAAGTTCGTCTTTTTATACCGTGAACCTCGTAACCTTTTTTTAGTAAAAACTCTGCTAGATACGAGCCGTCTTGCCCTGTTATACCAGTTATAAGTGCTATCTTCTTAGCCATTTAATCCCTCTTAAAATCATCTTCTATTCTTATTATATCATCTTCACCTGTATATTCTCCAACTTGAGCCTCTATGATAACAAGTGGAAGTTTACCTTTATTTTCTAGTCTATGCACTTGTCCAGCTTTTATATATGTACTTTCATTTGGATTAAGGGTAAAAATCTTATCATCTATCGTAACTTCAGCCAAACCAGAGATGACTATCCAGTGTTCATTTCTATGAAAATGCTTTTGCAAAGATAGTCTTTTGCCTGGCTTTACAACAATACGTTTTATCTTATAGCCTTTTTCTTCATCTAAAATAGTATAAGTACCCCATGGGCGATAGCCTGTTAAATGCTCATTTGGCAAGTCTGAATTTTGTTGAGCTAATTTTTGTACAATCTGCTTTACCTTTTGGCAGCTTTGCTTTTTGCTAACTAAAAGTGCATCAGGAGTATCAACTATGATAGTATCTTCTATATCGATAGTTGCTATTTTACGTTTTGATGAATGGATAAAATTATTTTTACTGCCGATATATATATGATTTTTATCTTCTGTATTTGCATTTTCATCTCGCACAAGCTCTTTGCTTAGACTATCAAAACTTCCAACATCGCTCCAACCTATATCCGAAGGTATAACTTTAAGTTTTTGGGATTTTTCCATCACAGCATAATCTATGCTATCTTCATCAATTAAACTCATATCTTCGTATTTTATGCGAATAATATCTTCTTTTTTGGCATTTTCATATGCTTTTAATGATGCATCATAAATACTTTTTGCATGTTTTTTAAGCTCATCTAAAAACACTCCAGCTTTAAACATAAATATACCACTATTCCAGTAAAAATTTCCCTTTTTAAGATACTCAATAGCTGTTTTTTCATCTGGTTTTTCATGAAAAGCTTCAACATCAAATTCATTAGTTTCAATGTAACCAAAGCCAGTTTTAGGCAAAGTTGGCTTAATACCAAAGCTTACTAAAAAATCTTGTTTTGCGAACCCTTTTGCTTTTTCTATCATCTGGTTATAAGTTTTTTCATTTTTTATAAGATGATCCGAAGGGCAAACTAGAACTAATTCGTGTACATCCAAAGAAAAACAAGCTAAAGCGATAGCAGGGGCAGTGTTTCTTGCTATTGGCTCAAGAAGATACTTGCTGTTGTTAATTCCTAGCTCTTCAAGCTGATCGATGGCTAAAAAATATTGCTCTGCATTTGAAACGATAAGCTGATTTTCACAAAGCTTTGAATTTCTTTTAATAGTCAACTGAAACAAAGACTTATCATCAAAAAGTTTAACAAACTGCTTAGGCATAAGAGTTCTGCTTATTGGCCAAAGTCTTGTCCCGCTTCCACCACATAGGATGATATTAGTCATAAATTAATCCAAATCAAAACTGATAATATCTTCATTTTTAACGCCAAATTTCTCAACCAAATCTTTAGCTATAGATTTTTCTCTACCTAAAACGCAGATGATGATCTTATCAAATTTTATATTTACTATGTTTTCGATGCTATATATTTTATTTCTATCAATATCTAAACTTATGAGCTTACTTTGTTTATCTACCTTTGTAACTATTTTTTCTTTTAACTTAAAGTCTATATATTCAGAAACCATGCCCCCCCCATATACTAGATATTTTTGATTATTTGCCATAAGTTCATCTAATTGCATAGACAATTTATTAAACTGTTTTGAGAAATCAAAATTGCTCTGTGAGTCTATAACATCAGTCTTTTTTTGGTTCAAAAGTACTTCATCAAGGCTTTTTCTTTGCTCTTCATTTGCAAATATATGACTTTTTCTAAATTGTGAATCCTTTTTTACAAATGAAGCATTTATCTGTGCTAAAGCCCCATCAAGTGGACGATTTAAAAAATCAAACATATCATAGATAACATAACCTAATTTATCTAAATACTTTACCATATCATAAAATTGCATTTTGCTATCGAAAAACTCAAAAAAAGAAAGCTCAAGTATGAGTACATCAACATTTTTAAGTAAAGCTTTTGAGCCTTGCAAAACCTCTTTTTCAAAACCTTGTACGTCTATTTTAAGAAGGATTGATTTATTTGTTAGATTGTATTTTTGCATAAAGCTATCTAGGGTTTTAACCCTTATATCTCTTGGCTTTCCATCAGCATCTTTATTGCTTTCAGAACATAAAGATGAGCCCACTAAATCATCATGAACATTTATGGTACAAATATCTTCCTTGCTCCCTAATGCACACAATTCCAAATCCATCTTTTCAAGATTTTTTGTACTTTTTTTTATGTGTGGTAAAAATTCTTCCAATGGCTCAAAAAGTATAAAATGTGATTTAGCAAATGTATCATATAATTCTGGCGTACCATAAGCTACCCCAACATCTAACACGACTTCAGGCTTATAGTTATGCTCAAATTTTAGCATTTGTAAATGCTCTTTCATATTTTTTCTTACTTTGTTCATATTTTTTAAAATAGCACTCAAATCACTTCCTTAGTAAAATTTTTTATGGATTTTAAAATTATATCTAAAATTTCATTTTCATAATTTTTCAAATCTAGCTTTTTATCAAAAACTTTTATGCAATTTTCATTCAACTTATTATCTACTTTAAAATTGTTTAAAATTTTTAAAATTTCCTCTTCATTTTCTGCACTATAACCTATCTTCTCATTGCTTATATGAAAATATTCTTTTGCATTTGAGATAATAGGCAATCCAAATTTAAGATAGGTTGATATTTTTCCAGATGCTAAACCTATGTATTTTATATTATCTCCTGTGTAAATGGAGCTAAAATCAGGACAATACGAAGCAAAGCCAAGGTCGGCTGATTGGATGATGTGTTTTAAACCTTCACTTGTTTTGGATTTTTCATTTGAAAAGTAGACTTTTTCTAGGTTTAACTCTTTCTTGGCTAAATTTTTAAGAACAGTTTGCGAGTCCCCATACCTAGCATGAACAACGAAAACCCAATCAGGTGGAAAATTATCTAAAATACCTAAAATTCTATCTATACAAGACCATTTAGTTATACTTCCTATGGATAAAAGTATCTTTTTATCTTTTGGTATATTAAGGGTTTTGTATAGATAATCAGACTTTTTATACTCACATGACTTAAAAGAGCTAGCTGGTACTTTTAGTATAGGAATGTTTAATTTTAACCTATTTTCTTTTAAAAGATGTTTTTCTCTAAGCTCATCTTGAATGATGACAAAATCCAAACCCTCACAAGCTTTTATCTCTGCGTTTTTAGCTTCACTATCCATCTCATTTGTGAAAAAAATCTCATAAGAAATTAGACCATAGGGTGCTTTATAATGCTTAGCTAACTGACTTGCTATTATCACGCCTAAAGCATCCACTCCTATAAATAAATCATAACGAAAATTGATATATTTTTGCAAAATCTGTGCAAAATTATTCCATAAAAGATGCTCTGTTTTCCACGAACAAATATCTTCTTGATACTCTATAAGATTAATACTTTCTTCATCAAATTTGTAGTTTTTATTGATTTGCCTTTTTGGCATTAAGATATCTATTGCGTAAGCATCTCCTAAAAACAAACATATATCATGTAGGTTTGGATTATTAAAAACATTTCCTTCTGGATGAATGATTAGTATTCTTTTTTTACTACCCATACCACATTCCAACTTTGCAAACTTGGCTTTTCACGACTTAGCCATTTGTATTTTTTTAAAACTTTAAAACCTGTTTTTTTACACATAAGTTCTAATTCATTATCGAAAAAATACCTCATCTTATGGGTTTCTTCAAACTCATTTATAGACTTTGTTTTTTTATTTTTTATAAAAATATCATACTCCACATCGACTATATTTTTCATAGGATGTGTCATTGGATTTGCCACTCTTGTAACTTGAATGTTTTCATTTTCTAATTTTTTAACTCTAACACAAGGTGGGTCTGTTAAAACAGCAGGTCCATACCAAAAATCAAATATAAAAATGCCACCTTTTTTTAAATGTTTTTTTGCAACTTCAAACATCTTGTAAGCTTCTTTATTGGTATTTTGATAACTTAACACATGAAAAAGGGATATAGCCCCATCGTAAGTTTTTTGCAAATCAAGAGTTAGTATATCTGAATGAATAAAACTCAAATTTCCCTCTTTTGCTCGTTTTTTCGCCATTTCAAGCATATCTAAGCTTATATCAACTCCACAAATATCATAATACTTACATAAAAGCTCATCATGTCTTGCTGTTCCACATCCTAAATCTAAAATGCTTTTTGCACCTTTTGCATACTTTTTCAAAAGCTTACGTACATACTTTGCCTCATTTTCGTAACTTTTATCCCTATAAAGCAAGTCATAATAACTAGCATAAACTTTGCCAAATCTACTCATCTAAAGCCTTTTTTAGCACTTCACAAACCTCTTTTATCTGCTTTTTTTCTAAACCTAAACCACTAGGCAAATAAAAACCTCTTTTGTATAATTTTTCACTATTTGGAAAGCTTACATCGGCAAAAAGAGCCATCTTCTTAAAAACAGGCTGTTTGTGATTTGGATAAAAAAATGGCCGTGTGCCTATTTTGTATGAAGCAAGTATGCTTGTTATCTCACTTACACTTTTTTTCATCTCATCTTCTAGGGTTATAGCATAAACCCAATAAAGATTTTTACAATATGGAGTTTTTTTAATAGGTAAGTTTATGCCCTTAACATCTTTTAAAAGTTTATTGTAAATTTTGCCTATTTTTCGCTTTTTTTTGATGTGTTTTTCTATGTTTTCAAGCTGGGCTAATCCAAGAGCTGCTTGAAGATTAGTAAAACGATAATTCCAGCCTATATCCTCATGGATAAATCTTTTTGCCCCATCTTCGCTAAAACAAAGATTACGTAAGGATTTTGCCCTTTTATATAAACTCTCATCATTCATAACAAGCATTCCACCCTCACCTGTTGTAATATGCTTATTTGGATAAAAAGAAAATACACTTATATCGCCAAAACTACCACACTTTTGCCCATCGCACTCTTGCCCGATAGCTTGGGCCGCATCTTCGATAATTTTGAGATTATGCTTTTTTACTAAGGCTAAGATAGGCTTCATATCCACACTTAATCCGTAAATATGAACAACCATAATAGCCTTAGTTTTGGGCGTTATTTTAGATTTGATTTGTTGCAGGTCCATGTTAAAAGTATAAAAATCGCTATCGACTAAAACAGGCTTACATCCATTAGTTACGATTGACTGAATGCAAGAGATGATAGTAAAAGATGGTGCGATAATCTCATCGCCTTTTTGCAAATCTAAAGCTTTTATAGCAATATCAAGTGCCGCACTTCCACTCGAACACGAAACCCCAAAATCCCTTTGAACATAGTTAGAAAACTTTTCTTCAAAAAGCTTAACAAATCTCCCCTCGCTACTTATCCAACCCGTGTCGATACACTCGTTTAAATACTTTTTTTCATTTCCACTAAGAAGTGGGGTATTTACAGGTATCATTCTAATATCACCTTTTCATCTTCAATAGGCTCAAACCTAATTTTGTCATTTTCACCCGCATAAGGACCTTGTTTGACTTCTATCATCTCGCTTTCTTCAAGCATACTAAAACCATGACCACCATAAGCTAGAAGTATAACATCACCTTTATATAAAATCTTACTTTTAAGATAATTTTGCTCATCATCATAAAAATCAACCCTAACTTTTCCGCCTTTTATAAATAAAACCTCCTTAGTAAAAAACACCTCTCTTTTAACTTCATTGTGCACATGTGGAGCTATAACATAATCTTTTGGTCTTTTCATGTAGCCTAATTGTTGCGAAAAATCAGAAGGCGTAAAAAAATCAATGCCATCTTTTTCGTAATTTGCCCTTATAATAACGCTTAATAATTTATCGTTGTGGGTTATATTTTCTATCATATTTCAACTTAATTCTTTTTTTATATAATCAGCTATAAAAGCTCCTGCACCTTTTTCATTTGGTACGACTAAATGTAGTTTTTCGAGTCTTTGCTCTTTTTTGTAATCATTTTCTTTAAGTATCACTTCTTCAATTAAATTTTGAAGCTCATCTATGTCATGAGCTTTATAGTAAGTGCTTATTATCTCATTTCCCACTTGGTTATAGCCTTTATTTTTTGGGTTTATAAGATGGATAATAGGATTTTTAGTCGGCAAATATTCAGCCAAAAAAGAGCCGCAATCAGTAATGAGAGCATTTGAAGTTTTAAATATATCAAAATAATCACTCTCATCATAATAAAATCCATTATCTAAATCATCCCAAGCCTTATAGTACTCATTAACCTCATCTTTGCTTAAAAAATCCCTCTCTACCAAATAGTGCTTAAGTCTTTGATGAGGCTTGAAAACCCAAGTTATATGCTTATTGTTTTTTGCCAAATCCAAAAAATACTCATAATTCCATGTAAAGGTAGAATAATCAATAGCATCTATTGACCAATGAGGTGCCCATATCACTTTTTTTATATTTTCTACAAGTGAGTTTTTCCACAAATCTTTCTTTGGATTCCTTTTGGAAATATAAGCATCAAGCTTTGGATATCCTGATGTTATTACATTTTTTCCACCCACTGCTCCGATTTTACAAAATTGCTCTTTATGCCATGAACTTTCAGCAAAAACTTTCCAACATGAATTTATAAGATTATGGTTAAAATGAAGCTGTAAAAAACCAGCTATTTTATAACCATAGGGAATGTAGCATATAAGGCTATCCAAGCACAAAGTTTCAAAACAAAGCTCATCTGGAAGTGTTTTAAATGGTTGATCGTAAAATACAATATCTCCTTTAATTTCTTCAAAAGATAAATACTTGTTTTTATCTATATCATACCCATAAACAACATTCATATTTTTAGACTTAAAAAAATCATAATTACTTTTACATGTAGAAGCTAAAGAATCAACCTTATTTTCTAAATTTGGAAATGCTACAATTTGAGGCTTTACAAATTCAATCTTGCACAACTCTTCATAAACAGAACTAGCACACCATAACTGCTTTTGAGTAACAAAAAAGGAGATTGTTAAACCATCTTTTTTTGCTTTTATTTTTTTTCGCTCCAATACCTTTTTATAGTATTCTTGCAATTCATTAAATCTCATCATCTTTCGCATCCAACAATAAAAGTTCAACTATATCAACCACCCTATTACTATATCCCCACTCATTATCATACCAATAAACAAGTTTTAAAAGATTGCTATTTTCAACTTGTGTCCATCGGTGGTCAATTATGGCCGAATACTCTTCTTTTGCATAATCTAGTGAAACTAAAGGCTTAGTGCTATTTTTGATAACTTTATACTTTTGCTCTTTTTCAAATTCGTAAAAACTATCTCTAAGCTTTTCTAGTTCCAAATCTTTATCTACATGTACTATTAAAACTGCCGATGAGACTATACTTGTTGGAACCCTATATGAGAAAGATTGTAATTTAGTAGAAAGCCCTTCAAATACACTATCAGCCGCTCTTACTGCTGAAGTAGATTTTGGTATAAGGTTATTCATACTAGCTCTTCCTAAGGAGTAATGAGAGTAAACATCGCCCGGCTGTGACCAAGATTTAGAAGGACCATCAAGTAAATTTTGATATCCCAAATATGGATGTAAAGTTGTTAAGAATCCTGATTTTATAGTATAGGTTTTTTGTATAGTATTTATGATAGGAGCCAATGAAATTGTATCGCAGATGCTAGAAGATATAAGCCTATGTTTTTTTGGATGAAGCTCTTTTTCATTTACTCCAAAAATTATCGTTTTAAAATCCTTATCAGCAGCATGAGTTACTATAAAATTTTTAACTTTTAAAGAATTTATATTTGCTTTTATAGCATCTACGTTTGCAGACACGCCTGAAGATTCTATAACTATATCCACCCCTAGCTTATCCCAAGGAACGTCTATTATATTTTTCTCATGATATATATCTATCTTTTTATCATCGTGATACATGGAGTTTTCATCGCTACTTACTTCTGAACCAAATCTACCATAAGTTGTATCATACTCTAACAAATATGCTATATTTTTATTGTCTGGATTTATATCATTTATGACTACTACATCAAATAGGTCTTTTAAATGATTTATTCTGTAAATCGCTCTTCCAATTCTACCAAAACCGTTAATACCAACTTTTAATTTTTTCATTACCTATCCTATCAAAAAATTTAAATTTTCAATCTTGTCAATATTGTTGCAAGATGTTTTATCATAGCCCCAACTTGCAAAATATACTTTAAGCTCTTTTTTACAATACTTTATATGTCTCAAATTTTCCAAACTATCATCAATAAATATAACATCATTACGCTTTAAATCTACATCATAGTCTTGCATAAACAAATCAAATAATATATTTTTATCATTAGACAGGTCTTTTGAATATATATCACGAACTTTTAAATCATAACCATAAAAACCCAATATATCTTTTACAGATTTTTTATCTTTATTTGTTATTATAAAAAATTGTGTTTTACTATTTTCCAAAAAATTTCTAGAATTTTCATATATTTTATTTAACCCTATCCAGTTATGAAAATCTAATTTTAAAATCTCCCTTTTATTATAAAATTTACCTTCAAACAACTCAACTTCTTTTGCAAAATCATCTTTTAATTTCTCAAAAGAATTTATATCCAAATCCTTAATACCAAGCTCAAATGCCTTAAAAAGTACATAAAAACCTTTAGCAGGTCTTACAAAATATCTATAATCATAAAAAAAATCCCTAAGTTTTTTTGGAATACTGTTTAAATCTGTAATATTTTTATCAAAATAAGCATTGTAACCAACTAGCAAACACTCATTTATGCTATTGCAAATAACTCCATCAAAATCCAAACAAATAAATTTAGACATATCTATGCCTTAGCTTATCTAACAATGAAAAACATTTACTAGCTTCTATATTCATATTATCAAAATTACACTCTACAGTAAAATTTCCACTATAAGAAATCTCTTGAAGTTTATCAAATAATCTACCAAAATCAAAACAACCATCTCCTTGCAAAGAACATGGATATTTCCTAGTTTCTGGTTGAGCTAAATGTACATGTATAAGGCTTTCTTTTATCGATTCCAAATCGTCAAAAAAATCATTTTCTTGCAAATTTGCGTGGTAAGTATCTATAAGCAAACCCACATTTTTAGAGCCTACCAAATCCACAATTTCCTTTGCTTCAAGAAGTGTATTGATAGTATTTGATTCTTTTTTATTTAAAGGCTCTATAGCTATTTTTAGTTTATAATTATTCTTATCTATTATGTTGTTTGTAAGTTTTAAAAATCTTATTATATCTTTTTTTGCTTTTTGCCTATCATATCCATCAGGGCAAAATCTAGCATCTGCACTTCCAAAAACCATAATATTTCCACCAAGTTCATTACAATTCTTAAGTGTTGTTTGAACATAGTTTTCAACATCATCCACATTGCACTCTTTTCCAACAAGTTTTATATGTGCTGGAACGAAACTACAAAAAGAATTTATTTTTATATCATATTTAGATAATAAATATTTTACATCTTCACATGAAAATTCAGCATGTAGATTATTTACCCAAAACGCAGCCAATTCCACATATTCAAAGCCAGACTTTGATATGCTTTCAAATACCTTGGATAACTGCTCAAGTTTAGATAAAGAATTCCATTTTTTATCCTCAAAGCCCAAAGGATTGCCACTTCCTGGCACGAAGTTTGAAACCATATCAGCAACACCTATTTTCCAATTATTCAATTGTCCATCCTCCATCCACATATAGGCTATGACCTGTAATATAGCTACTTTCGTCCGAAGCTAAAAATACTACCGAAGAGGCTATTTCTTCAACTTTTGCAAATCTGCCTATAGGAGTTCTTTTTACTATATCATTAAAAAGTTCTTTATCTTCTTTTAAAGGGCGAACTAGATTTGTATCCACAAACGCAGGACATATGGCATTTACTGTTATATTGTGTTTTGCCAAGTCTAAGGCAAATGACTTTGTAAGGGAGACTACAGCTGCCTTACTAGCACCATAAGGAGCCAAAGAAAACCTACCATTTCCATTCCAACAAGTTGAACTTTGTATAGAAGCGATATTTATTATCCTTCCGTATTTGTGTTTTTTCATATTTTTTGAAATCATATTGGATATATTAAATAGAGCTTTAACATTAACATTTTGTATCTTATCCCAATCTTCATTGGTGTAAGATACAAGCTTTTTTCTAACATTTGTGCCGGCACAATTTACTAAAATATCAACTTTATTAAAAGTATCAAATACTTTTTTTTGTAATTTTTTCAAATCTTTTTCATTTGTCAAATCACACCTAAAAGCCACATTTTTTTGCCCCTTTGTTTTTATTTTGGCTATATTTTTTTTCACACTTTCAGAAGCATCAACACTCAAAACATTTGCACCTAGCTTAATAAATGTTTTAACAACTTCTAGACCTATACCACCAGATGCACCAGTAACAACAATATTTTTATCTTTTAATTTAAACATATCTTGCCTTTAATTTTTTATAACAATAGCCGAAGCAACATTCACATCCATTCATATATTAACACAAATTCATCAATCATATCTTACCTCAATATGCTAAATGTGCATTTTGTATTATAAATTTACCTCCACTTACATCCAAATCAGCACCAGTAATATAAGATGAAGAACTAGAAGCCAAAAATAAGATAACATGAGATACTTCCTTAGCGTCTCCAAACCTGTTTAAACTTATATCTTTTAGCATTTGATTTTTATTTTTATCTATGGCAGGCTTTGTCATTTGGGTTTGTATAACTCCAGGACAATAAGAATTTACTCGCACATTATAAGGGGCTAATTCAGCTGCTAAACTTTTCACTAAAGACAATACCACAGACTTTGAAGCTGCATAAAGTCCATAAGAAAATGATGGCAATTTCGTAGCAAAAGAGCTTGCAAAGATGATACTGCCGTTTTTATTTTCTTTCATGTGTTTTGCAAAGAGTTGAGCTAAAAAAAATGTACTTTTAGCATTTGTATTCATTATCTCATCCCAACTTTCAACACTTTCATCTAAGAGTTTTTTTTGATGTATAATGCCTGCGTTACTTACAAAAACATCTATATTGTCTTTTTTGCTATATTCTTTAAGCCAAGCCTCAAAATACCCTATATCGTTTATATCTTTTTTTAGAAAAATGTATTTATCTTTATCAAAATCATCCAACCAATTAATATCGCTTTTTGATATAAGTATAAGCTTTGCACCTTGTTTTAAAAACTCTATAGCTGTGGCTTTTCCTATACCTTTTCCAGCCCCTGTTACAACAACTGTTTTATCTTTTAAATCTAAAAAGAGTGCTTCACTCATACTTCATCCTTATTTGTTTATGTATATCTCTAGCTTTTTGAATATCTTCATACTCATCTATATCAGTCCACAAAAAATTCTTTACACTATGTGGATATATATTGTGCGTGCCAAATAGATGATTTAATGGGTCATGAAAACCTGCTTGCAAATCTGCATCTAACATCTTTTTAGCTTCTTTAAAAAAAGATTGGGATAACTCTTTGTTAAACTTATAAATACCCATAGCGTAGCCTAAGTTATCTTTTAAATCCAAATGTCTGCCCAATTCACAAATGACATTATTTTTAGCCTTTGTTTTAGGTGAATCTATTTTTTCTAAAGCCCTATAATCATCTACAGCTATGGCTGATTTTCCGCATTTGCTCATAATATCTTTTAAAATCTGTTTATCAAAAATCAAATCCCCATTGCAAAGCAAAAACTCCTCACCTTCTAGTAGCTCTTTAGCACAATAAAGCGAATATAAATTATTGCTTTTAGCAAAATTATCATTTATTACAGCTTTTACATGTAAAGATTTAAAACGTATCTTTAAATACTCCAATACCTCTTCTGCCCTATATCCAACAATAGGTACAAATTCATCTATGCCAGCATCAATACAATTTTGCACAAGATGATGCAAAAGGCTAAAATCATCTAATTTTATAAAAGCTTTATGTTGATTTTTTGTAATATCACCTAATCTAGTGCCTCTTCCTGCTAACAATAACACCACTCTCATGCAAAAGCCTTTTTCAACAAATATCCCAACTCTTTTTTCAAAATATATCTCATGCCATTTTTATACAACTTTTTTTTCTCATCTTGATTTTTTGGGATAAGTTTATTGTTATAAAATTCATGACAACTTAATATCGCCCAAACTCCTTTTTCCTTAAACTCATACGGCAAATCTAAAGCGATATTGCCCTTAAACATATCTTTTAGTTTTTCATCAACATTACCAACAATGTATAAAACTTTTTTATCATATTTTTTTGCAATTTTACTTATACCAATTGGAATTTTACCACATAAAGAGTTATCAAGCTTACCTTCTCCCGTGATGATTAAATCAGATTTTTCTATCATTTGTTCAATTTTTAATTCTTTAGCAAAATATTCGCTTCCTAATATCATCTTAGTTGAAAATAAGGCATCTAATGCCAAATTTATCCCACCTGCAACTCCGTAAAAAGGCATATTTTTTATATCTTTATAAAAGTTGTGCTTTTGTATAATTTTAGAAAAATTCATAACTCCACTATGTAATTTTTCCAATATCTCATCTTGCCTTTTATGAAACTTTTGCCCTATCTTTTGGCGACTTGGTGTATCCATATCACAAATAGTACTATTGCCATCACAAACGGCAAATATCTTAATCTTTCTAAAATCAAAATCCACACAATCAAAATCAATTTTTTTAATATTTATCAAATCTATACCAGAAAAATACTTCTTATCTTCAGGGACTAAAATTTTACCATTTTCATCCAAAAATCTTACCCCTAAAGCTTGAAGCATGCCAACTCCACAATCAACCGTATTTGTTCCGCCTAAACCTATGTATATGGATTTTGCCCCACTGTTTATAGCGTGTTTAAGTTTTTCGCCCAAACCAAAACTTGTAAGATAAAGGGGATTTTTAAATTCATCAAATTTAGGCTCTATTCTTAATATTTGCGAAGAAGAGATAAAGGAAGTTTCATTATCAAGCATCAGATATTTTGAAAAAGTGTTATGTTTATATGGGGTTTTTATATTTTCTAATTTTATTATTTTATGATTGAAATTTTTTTGTACAACATCCAAACAATACTCACCACCATCGCAAATCTGTTTTGCTTTTACATGTATATTTTTATCTACATCTAGTAAAGCTTGTTTTATTGTCTGCAAAGATTCTTCAGGAGTAAAAACATCTTTAAAAGAGTTTAAAAGTATAAGAATATTTTGCATTCTCAACTACATCACCTAACTAGATAAAGACCGCCAAAACTTCGCAAATTTCTTTGCGGATGGGAAATGATATTGCACCCATCATAGCGGCTTGCCCACTCTTCTACAAGCTTGTACCCCCCCCCTAGAAAGGGTTTTAAAAATTCATCTTTATTGAAAATGTATTGAGGATTTAAAGATGAGTTTGCATTTTGAATAGTAACAAATGTTTTGTGATTTTCTTGCAAAGGAAGTCTTTCAAATAAAATATGCTTAGGAAGATTTGAGAATGCAAAGTTAAAATTTTCTACATATTGCATACTTCCACAAGATATAAAAACATCAACATTTTTAATCAAATCAATATCTTGCACAAATTTCAATGCTTTTTCATCCTTATAAAACTCTTGCCCATAAGCTACAATCTTTTCCACATCCACCACATTCCATGTAAAATTTGTATGAATTGCAACTTTTTTAAAGTTAAAATAATGCTGCCCTAAACCTCCACCAAAATCAATAATATTCACATGCTCTTTTTGGGATAAAATTTTATTAAGCCAGGTAAATATTGGGTATTCAAATTCTCGTATTTGCTTGGTTAAATCTGCATTTGCTTTTGATACTCTTTGTAAAGTATCGTCATTATTGTAACCAATATTTTTCTCATTTATCGCCAATTTTGCTTGTGAAAAATTATCAAATACGCCATAACTTTGACCATGCTTTTTAAGAAATTTTTCAAAACTAATGTTTTGGCTTTCTTTAGATTCTACATTTTCCACACTCTCATCAACTGCAACAAAATTTTCATCGCAGATTACATTAGGATACTTACCTCGCCAATTCTTTCCTGTAAGTATAGCGTCTATTTTATATTTTTTTATTATATCTTCTTTTTTATTTTCATGCTCAATTATAACCTCATCAACAAATGATAAAGATTTTAAAATCTCAAGCCTATTTTCCAAAGATAAAAAAGGTGTTTTTTCCTCAATCACACCCACTATCAAACGATCTGTCTTTTCTTTCGCTTCTCTCATAAGCTTTACATGCCCAAAATGCAAAGGGTCAAAAGAAGCGGACATATAAACAGTTTTATACTTTCTCATCTTAAGTTACTTATTAGTTTATTTAATTTCATGTACTCTAAACTTTTTTTATCATCTAGCATTATTCTTATCTTTTTCTCATAAGTTGATATATAGCTATCATCTGCTTTACAAATCAGTTTATCATCTAAAAATAGATTATATAAAGCACAAAGAAAAGAGTTATCATTTTGTTTTAATTGCTCTTTTGTTAGCCCCAATTTATCACAATGCTTTAAAATAGGCTTATAGTAATTTGCATGTTTTGCCTCATACTCTTTTATGCTTAATTTTAAACTCAAATCCACATGTAAAACATTAAAAAGTGTCGTATTTAACTCTTTATAGGCATTTGCACAAATCATCCTACACCCATTAACAACATCACCAATGCCATTAATTTGTCTAAATTCAACCCTGCTCTCGTAACTTTTAAATTCATTATAAATAATATTTTTTTGATACTCTTCAAAGTAAAAAGCAACTAAACTTGCTTCTTGTACTTTTTCTAAAATCTCTTTTAGATAAGCTAGATACTTATCATCTTGGATGTTTGCATTATTTGCCAAAAAGCCTATGCCTTTTTTCTCTTCCAAAGGTACAAGCTCTACGTCTTCAAGAAGTTTGCCATCAAAATCATTTTCAAGGCTTTCTTTAAAACACATTTCCTTTACTTGAGAATAATTTGAAGCGTAAAAGTTTTCTAATTTAAAAACTTTTTTTTCAAGCTCTTTGCAAACAGGCTTAAAGTAAGCATCTGGGTTTAAATAATCAAAACTCATATAACCAAAACTTGCTATAAAACGCCTAAATTCAGAAGCTAGTTTATTTCTTATTTTATTTAGCGTTGCTGGGGAAAAGTCTGCCTCTTTTGTATTTAGGTATTCGCCTAAAAAACTGCCTATGTCTTGCATATAACATGTAAATATGGTACTATTTTCCATTAAATCCACATTTGCTGGAGTCGATAAGGCTTGTATAGTTGACACTAAATTATCGTAAAAATCTTTTTTATTTTTTATTTTTTGAGTAGAAAACTTCTTAATAAGTTTGATTTTTTTCTTTATCTCTTGTTTTCTTATGAAAATATTTTCTCGCTCTTGCTCACTTAGTTCGCTTGTTGATATACTATTTAAAAATACTCCTATTTCATTATTACATGTAAATTCACTATCAAAGGTTATATCTTTTACATGTAATGGAATTGTTCCATATAGTAAAGCACCATCAGATAAATTATAAACTTTTTGATTATTTACCAAACATGCCCTTGAATAACTATTAAAAGCATTTATGGATGCTGCAAAAAGTGGAGTTGTTGGCACAGTTCTTCCTCTATTTCCAGCGACTGAAAAGACATTTTTGTCCATTGTTCCAACTTCTTGAATCTTGTCTTTTTGGTTTAAATCCGCAACTTTTCCCGAGCTATGGCCATCAGCGTGAGTGCTTCCTGTTTCAGCATCAAGCGCCAAGTCAAGTCCAAGAAGATAAAGTTCATTTGCACCAAATATCAAACTAAGAGCATATCCGGCTTCTCCAACACTATAATAGTCTAGATTGCCGTGACCTATCTTATATCTAGTCCTATCTTCTACAAGATAAATATCCTCTTTTTTAGCCAATGGTGTAAAAAATTCCAAAGGTACACTTCCAGACAATACAAACTTAATGTCATTAAAATAAGAGTAATCTTCAAAGCCCATTAAAGTATTTTTAATAGGTCTTTCATTCTCATCAATATGAACGAAAATATCAGGTTTTATGCCCTCATTTTTTAAACGCTTAGCTATCATAAAAACACTAACTACAAAAAACTTATCTCTATTCAGTTTAACCCATTTCACATGTTTATTTAAAGATGGGCCACCTGCCAAAAAGAGAACTTTTTTATTTTTAAGTGGAGAATTATCATATATTTGCGAAATATTTAAAAATTTATAGCCTTCGTTTAACACCTTTGAAATGCGTATATTTTTTCTAAAAAGAAGATTTGCAGGATACGCAAAGTGGGGACGTATAAGCACTTGGTTTTGTATAAAAGTTATCTTGTTAGCATATGCATCACTAAAAAGAGAGAACTTTAAAAAGTCATTTCGTATCCATAGATCTAGATAAAAATCATCAAAAACTCTCTTAAAGCCGTCACTATCTTCTAAAATACAAAAAAATAGTTTCGCTTTTTTATTTATCTCATAGTATTTTGCCACAAAAAGACTAAGATAAAAAAGCTCTAAATTATCTTCAACCAACAAGTAAGATGCTGCTTGTATTTTCTCATCTATCATATTTACATGTAAACCCAGTCCAAGACCTAAAAAAGCAAATTTAAAGATTTTATTTATATATGGACCTCTTCCTTTAGCCTCAGTTAAAACATGCTCTATAGGGGGTGTCATAGTAAGATTGACTGCACTAAACTTTTCAAAATCCTCAGCAGTTTGTTTAGTGTAAATGTTTCTATAGGCCAAAGATATAACAGAGTTAACCTTATCATAAGTTACTTCATCAGATTTCTTCTGTGAAACATCTATGGAATTTTTCCCATAAAGCCAACTACCATCTTGAAGATTTTGCACATCAAAATAACCCTCATCTTTATACTCTAACGAATAATTTGACTGATACTCACCTTTTTGCATAGCATCTTGCAAATATACTATCTTTTGGGCCAAAATTTCATCGATACTATTTAAAAATTCCATATTTTTACTAAAGGTTTGTAGCGCTTGAGTTTGTATATCTTCCATATCTTTACCTTGAATTTTAGTCACATATTATATCATATTTTATAGGTATAAAAAAAGGCGACCCTCCGAAGAGGTATCGCCTTTTTATCTGTATAAAATAAAATTACTACTGTAGTAATCTCATAACATTTTGCTGTACTGAATTTGCTTGACTCATAGCATAAGTTCCAGCTTGAGCTAGAATATTTTGCTTGTTAAAATTCGCACTCTCTTGAGCAAAATCCACATCACGAATCTGGCTTTCAGCTGCTGTAACATTTACTTGAGTTACAGTGATATTTCTAACGGTTGATTGAAGTTGGTTTTGAACAGAACCCATTTGAGAACGGATTGCATCCAACTCTTGAAGTGCATAGTCTGTAATAGTAACAGCTAGTTCTGCATTTTCACGAGTAGTAACATCAACAGTGTTCAAAGAGTTATCTAGATTAGCTTCAACAACATCAGATGTTTGAAGACCACCTGTTTTACCAGAACCAGCCACATCAGCTCCAGCCACACCACTCATACCGCTAGCTGCAGTAACATTTAAAGCATCCTTAGTATCAAGTCTTATACCATAGGCAGGGCTTGCATTTGTAGAGCCACTTAACTCAACAACACTAGCACGAACTAAAGCGCCATTTGTTTGAGCTGCCTTATTGATTTCTTGAGCAATAATCTTAGCATTTTCATAACTTGTACGATTGCCTGCCATAGTTGTAACAGCGTGCCCAGAAGCACTATTTACATTAGGAGTTGCTGAAATATGAACAGAAAACTCTTTAACGCCACCAACTGTTACACCACTTTTTCCTATCTGAAAAGTCATGTCAGTCGCTACCATTGCACCTGAAGCTATTTTACCACTTGTGATAGTAGCAAACTTACCAACATGGTCAGTTCTTGTGTCATCTATACTAAACTGAACAGTTTCGCCAGAATATGCACCGATATGGAAAGCCTTGTTTTGGTAAGCACCATTTAAAAGAGTTTGTCCGTTAAATGAAGTAGTATCCGCAATGTTTTGCGCCTCTTCAAGTAACTTTCTAACGTCATTTTGAATAGAAACACGAGAGTTTGCATTTTGACCGTCAGATGCAGCTTGGATAGCTTTAGTTCTTACAGTATTGATAATGTTGATATACTCTTGTAAAGCACCATCAGCTGTTTGAACAAGTCCTATACCGTCATTTGCATTTTGTATAGACTGACCAAGACCCATCGCTTGCGACTTCAAAGAGTCCGCAATTGCCATACCTGAAGCATCATCAGCCGCAGTATTAATACGTAAACCTGAACTCAACTTTTGAAGAGAGCTATCTAGTCTTAAGTTTGTGTTCTTTGCCTGAGCGTGAGCGTTCATAGCACCAATGTTAGTATTTATACGAAATCCCATCTTAAATCCTTTTTTGGGTTGAATTTTGGCATCCTTGCCAATTACTAACTACATCGGCACAAAATAAATTTACTTAACGTTTTTTTGGAAAAAAATTTTATTATTCCATATTTTGTACTTTTTTCCTTGGCTATAACTTGACACAAAAAACATTATATGTAACATTACATGTATAAATAAATATCACATAGTTTATAAAAAAAGAAAAGATTAAAATGAGGTATTAAAACTGGACTAATTTAGTAGCACTTTGATGCAAATTATTATTAGGCGTCTATTTAGTACAGTCAAATGCGTTGCAAATAAAATTTATTAGATTGTATGAAAATATTCTGATAAATTTGTTTATCTATAGCTTTTACAGTCTAAATCAAGCATAAAAAAAGGTTTACATGTAAATTCACATGTAAACCCTATAGAAGTGTGTGTAAAAAATTTTATAATTTTTCTACATTTTTAGCTAAATAATCAGCAACACCTTTTGTGTCAGCTTTCATACCTTCGTCACCTTTGCTCCATCCAGCAGGACATACTTCACCATGCTCATTTGTAAAAAGCATAGTATCAACCATTCTTATCATTTCATCAATATTACGTCCAAGTGGAAGGTCGTTTACAACAGCGTGTCTTACAGTTCCATCTTTATCTATCAAAAATGAGCCACGAAGTGCTACAGAGTTATTGAAAAGTACGTCAAAATCACGCGCTATATCTTTAGTTATATCAGCAACTAGTGGAAATCTAACTTGACCGATACCACCTTCGTTTACTGGAGTACTCTTCCATGCAAAGTGAGAAAATTGTGAATCTATAGAAACGCCTATTACATTAATACCTCTACTTGTAAACTCATCTAATCTTTTATCAAATGCGATAATCTCCGAAGGGCATACAAATGTAAAGTCTAGCGGATAAAAGAAAACTACTGTGCCTTTTTCTCCAAAATTTTTATAAAGATTGAAATCTTCAACTATTTGATTGTCCCCTAAAACTGCTGTTGCAGTAAAATCTGGTGCTTTGTTTGTTACGATCATATGATCTCCTAATTAAGAAATTTTATTAAAAACAAAATTATATCCATTATTTCATTAAAAATAGATTAAATACCTTCATTATATTTACATTATCTATTATCAAAATCAATACTATTCATTATCAAAATGCCAATATTTTATTATCAAAATTAAGCGTAAATAAATATTAGAAGTGCTATAGTTTCACTTGAAAATATAAAAAAGGAGTCAAAAATGGCTGTTAAAATTACAGATATTTGTATAAGTTGTGGAGCGTGTATAGATGAGTGTCCAGTTGAAGCTATCGTTGATGATGACGAGAACCCAACAGGAGAAGAGATTTATTATGTATATGCAGACAAATGCGTAGAGTGTGTTGATCATAATGATGAGCCAGCTTGTGCAAGCGCATGTCCAACTGACGGCTGCATCGTATGGAGCGATGTTGTTGAGGGACAACCAAGCATAAGCGAAATCGGCGCTGATCAACGTGATGGCACTGTTGCTTGTGTAGAATAGTTCTTGATATTTTATAGTTCGGCAACCTCGCCGAACTAACTTTTTTCTCTTCCCTCTTTATTTTATTTGATTTTTTTGGTATAATCACAAGCTTTACTATTTTTAGGAGAATAATTTATGGAACAAACGTTATCTATCATAAAACCAGATGCAGTACTTAAAGGTGTTATAGGCAAGATTGTTGACAGATTTGAATCAAACGGACTAAGAATTGCCGCAATGAAAAAGATACAATTAAGTCAAAAAGATGCTTCAGACTTTTATGCAGTTCACAAAGAGAGACCTTTCTTTCCAGACCTTATCGACTTTATGACAAGTGGACCAGTCGTAGTTATGGTACTTGAAGGTGAGAATGCAGTAGCAAAAAACAGAGAGCTTATGGGTGCAACAAATCCTCAAGAGGCTGAAAAAGGCACTATAAGAGCTGATTTTGCACAAAATATAGACGCAAACGCAGTTCACGGAAGCGATAGCTTAGAAAATGCACGTATAGAGATAGACTTTTTCTTTTCAACAAGAGAAATTTGCTAAAAAGAATGAAGGTTAGTTTTACAAAAATTCCAAAACTCGGTGATAATATTTACCTTGAAAAAGAAGATGTAAAATTTACAGCACTTGTTTCAAAAATTGATGGAAATAGTGTAAAATGCAAGGGAGAGATAAAAGGCACAACTAAACAAATTTGCGATAGATGTGGCGATGAATTTGAACTTGTTTTAAATGAAAATGTAGAGTTAGTTGCTCACAATGGTGTAGCAAATAGCTCGAAAGAAGAACTTGAAAATATTATCGAATTTTTTGATGGTCAAATAGACTTTGACGAGATTTTTGTCAGTGAGCTTGAGGCCATAAAAAGCGATTATTTTTATTGTAGAAATTGTATAAATTAAAAGGAGAAAAAAATGGCAGTACCAAAGCGAAGAGTCAGTAAAACTCAAGGTTTAAAAAGAAGAACTCATTATAAGATAAAGTTGGCAAAACCAGTTAAAGATAAAGACGGTTCTTGGAAAATGCCTCACCGCGCTAATACAACAACTGGAGAATATTAATACTATATGCTTAAAATCGCAATAGATGCAATGGGTGGCGATTTTGGAGCCGAACCCATTGTAGAAGGGGCCCTTCAAGCTCTTGAGGAGGTTCGTTTTAAAGCAATATTGGTGGGAAAAGAGGAGATTTTAAAACCTCTTGTCCCAAAAACTTATGACGAACATATTCAAATCGTAAACGCCGATGAAGTTTTCGGAATGCACGAGGTTGCATCATCTGCTCTCAAAAGAAAAGATACATCCATACATGTAGCAACAGAATTAGTAAAAAATGGAAAAGCAGACGCTTTAGTTTCGGCTGGTCATAGTGGAGCTACTATGAGCTTGGCAACCATAAAGATAGGCAGACTAAAAGGAGTTGCACGACCTGCAATAGCGACACTAATGCCAACACTTGATGGAAAATCAACACTTCTTTTAGACGTAGGCGCAAATGTGGACTGCAAAGCAGAACATCTTTTTCAATTTGCCATAATGGGAGAATCTTACGCACAAGATACTTTGAAAACACCAAATCCAACCGTAGGACTTTTGTCTAACGGAGAAGAAGAAAATAAAGGCAACGAAACAACCAAAGAAGCATTTTCACTTTTAAAACAACTTGACTATTTTGTTGGGAATGTTGAAGGAAATAACATATTTGACGATAGTGTAAACGTGGTAGTTTGCGATGGTTTTACAGGAAATATTGTTATAAAGACGAGTGAAGGTGTAGCAGACTCTGTTTATAAGCTCATCAAAAAAAATGTTAAACAATCTCCTGTGGCTATAGCTGGATCAATACTTATGAAAAAGGTTTTTAAAATCCTAAAAAAACAAGTGGATTATGCAGAATACGGTGGAGCGCCACTTATAGGTGTAAACGGATGCGTTATAGTCAGTCACGGAAAAAGTAATGCAAAGGCTATCAAAAATGCGATTTTTCAAGCCATAACATTTGCAAACTCAGATACAAATAAAGATATAGTGAAGCAACTAGAAAAGTTTTCACAAAAGTAAAAAGGGGAGAGATGTTTGCAAGTTTAAAATCCATAGGTGCTTATGCGCCAAAAAAAGTTCTTTCAAATAGTGACCTAGAGAAGATGGTAGAAACATCAGATGAGTGGATAACAAAACGAACAGGCATCAAAGAAAGACGAATAGCAAGCGAAAATGAAACTACAAGTGACTTGGGCTATAAAGCAGCAAAAATTGCCATACAAAGAGCAAATATAAACACACAAGATATAGACGCAGTAATTTGTGCTACCTTAAGTCCTGATTATATGACTATGCCATCGACCGCAGCTTTAATAGCAGCTAAACTTGGAATAAAAGACAAAATGGCATTTGATATAAGTGCGGCTTGCAGTGGTTTTGTATATCTTTTACATGTAGCAAAAGGCTTTATCGAAAGTGGAATTTATAAAAATATTCTTATCGTCGGAGCTGAGAAAACCAGCGCTTTTATAGACTTTAGCGATAGAGGAACTTGTATATTATTTGGAGATGGTGGGGGCGCAGCAGTAGTTGGAAGATGTGAAGAGAAAAAACACTCCATACTAGACATTCATACCGCATCAGATGGAACTCACTCTGAACTTCTTATAACCCCAGGCGGAGGCTCAAAGAACCCATGTTCACAAGAAACACTTGATAAAAAATTAAATTTTATAAAAATGAGTGGCAATGAAGTTTTTAAAGTGGCAATTAAAACATTAACAAATGATGTTGTTAATATACTAAAAGCAAACAACTTAAACTCAAATGACATAGACCATTTTATACCTCATCAAGCCAATCACCGCATCATAGAAGCAGTGCGCGCAAAGCTTGACTTTCCAAAAGAAAAAACAGTATTAACTGTACACAAATATGGAAACACATCAGCAGCTTCAATACCAATGGCAATAAATGACGCTTATGAAGCAGGACGCATCAAAAAAGGAGATTTGATGCTACTTGACACCTTCGGTGGTGGTTTTACTTGGGGAAGTGCATTAGTATATTTTGACGGCAACTAAATATATTTACATGTAAAAAGCCCATTACTACAAATGTAATTAATATATTTACATGTAGAGCTCAATATAAGGAAATAATTGCCAAAAAAATATCTACATGTAAAATACCTTACAAAATTTTCTTATAATTTGTCCAAACCTCATTTTTTTCATCAAAATATTCCAGCATTCCCTTTGCATACTTGTCAAATGGATTTTGCTCAAAATGTAATGCCAAGCGTTTTTTCAAACTTAAATCATAAGTATTATAAATAGCCGAATATGGCACAGGAAAATCAGACCCATATAAAAGTTTTTTATGCACCTCTTTTTGAGCGCTTAAATGTCTTAAAACTTTTGCTCTTACAGGAGTTAGTAAAGCTGAAATATCCGCATAAAGATTGTCATGGGTTTTTAATAATTCCAAAAGTGCAAAATACTCATGGTTAAAATTTTTACTCTTTTTTGAAAAAGAGCAAAGCATATCTTTTGTTTCATATCCTAAAGCCATGTGAGCGCATATTGTATTTACGCCCACTTTTAAAGGATGATAAAGCATACTTATATCTTCACACTCTTTATTTGAATTAACCGCACTTTCGCTTCCTATATGAACTATCAAAGGAAGTTTAAGCTCCTTTAAAAGCTCAAAATACTCCCTATACCTCTCATCTTTTGTATTTACGTGCCAATAATTTTGTAAAAATTTTGCCCCTTTAAAACCTTTTTGATGATAATATTCCACCAGCTTCAAAGCATCTTTTCGCAAAGGATTAATAGAAAAAAATGGAATAATCACATCACTATTGCTTTCATAAAGTTTTAAAACATCATCATTACTAGCGCAAACTGTTTTATCTTTGTGAATTTGTCGCCCTTTTTCATCAAATTTTGCATCTACACCAAAAAGAACTATCTTTTCCGTATAGATAGAGTTTTTTACATTTTTTATAAGTCCTTTAGTATAAGCTTCGTAAGGATTTTTATATAACTCTTTTACATCAAGTCCAAATTTTTTAGCAAAAAAACGTATTGCCACCTTATCAAAAACCCTATCAAACTTTACTTCACTGCTTAAAAGGTGGGTGTGAATATCAACAGTTTTCATCTTTTATCCTAGTAGCTCTAAAGCTAACAATTTTGCTTTTTTAAAGTCAGCCTTACCACTTGCTAAAGTTGGAAGCTCTTCAACTGCTAGATAATGTGTAGGTATAAAAAGCGGAGGCAAAGATGCCTTTTTAACCATCTTTTTCAAAGCTCTCTCGCTTAGCTCGCTTTTTATCAAAAGGGCTATACTTTCACCTTTTTTAGCATCTGGAACACTAACTGCTATAAAACTTGCCTCATCTTTAAAAACATCACCCAAAAGCTCTTCAACACTACCTAAACTTATCATCTCTCCACCAACTTTGGCAAATCTTGAATACCTATCAACAATATACACAAAACCATCATCATCCAAATGCCCCTTATCGCCTGTTTTATAGTACCTTGTACCATCTATCTCAACAATAACTTCTTTGGTTTTTTCTTCATCTTTTAAATATCCTTTCATCACTTGACCACCACCGATAAGTATAAGTCCGTCCTCTTCACGCTCCAACTCTTCCAATGTATCAGGGTTTACCACTTTGATAACCGTTCCTGGAAGCGGAAGACCAATTGAGCCAGGTTTATTGAAAGTGAGTTCTTGAAATGTTGTTCCGTCTAAAATATTTGGCATATTCACCGATGCTACCGGAGCTGTTTCAGTCGTTCCATAACCTTCGTAAATCTCAAGTCCAAACTTTAACTTAAACTCCTCTTTTATCTTGGATTTTAACTTTTCAGCACCAGCTACTATGATGCGAAGTGATTGGAACATCAAAGGATGAAGTTTTCTATTTTTAGTATAGAGCCTAAAAAATGTAGATGTTCCAAAAAGTATGGTTGCATTGTGTCTTGAAGCCATTTTACCGACCATATACGCATCTGTTGGATCAGGTACACTTACCATTTTTACACCCTCACAAAGAGGTAAAAGTGTAGTAACCGTTAAACCAAAAGAGTGAAATATCGGCAAAGAGTTTAGTATAACATCATCTTTTGTAGGATTTAAAAGTCCGCTTACTTGTTTGATATTTGTTAGTAAATTTTTATGGCTTAATTCAATTCCTTTTGGCTCTCCTTCACTCCCACTACTAAAAAGTATCGTTGCGGTATCATTAATACTTCTAGGTTCTACATGTAAAATCTCAAGCAAAGATGCTGGAAGACAATAACTTTGAAAGAGTGAGAAAAGTTTTAAAGGCATCGTAACTTTGTTTTTTAAATCTTCTGCAAAAATCAAATTATCGTCGCTTAAAAATTCAAAACTAAACCCTTTGTCATTTAGCTTTTTCATAAACATTTTTGATGTGATGATTTTGTTTATATCAGCTTTTTTAACCGCACTTTTTAAGCTCTCTTCACTTAGTGTATAGTTTAGATTTATAGGAACTTTTCCTAAAACAAAAAGAGCCATATTGACTATAGAGCCGACACTTGAAGATGGTAGCATCACTCCTATATGTTTTTCACCCATTAACTCTTTAGAAAACAGAGATTTAAACACAAGAACTGCTGTTAAAAATTTTCCATTTGTTAAACTTACACCCAAACTATCTACTATACAATTTCTAAAAAGCTTAGATTTTGCACTTTGTAGCCAGTGGTGAGTTAGCGGCTGTTGGTTTTTTATAAAATCTTCCCATGACTTAAAAGATAGCTCTTGTACTTTTTGCTTAACCTCTTTAGCTTTTAGTGTACTTGGAAGCGGTTTTCCAAATGCAACGATAAGCTCGCGCTTCTCTTTTGTTTGAGTAAGTTCTTTGTAGTACTTTGTAGCCCTTGAAAAACTCGAACCCCAAAGTCCTCGCATGTAAAAAGGAACTATCGCACAATCACAATCTTTAACAGCTAGTTCAAAGCCCCTTTGAAAAGTGCCTATTTGACCATTATAACTAATGTGACCTTCTGGAAAAACTGCCACTACTTCACCATTTTTTAGACGCTTAGTGATATTTCTAATACTATCTTTACTAGCCCCTGCTCCTATAGGTATAACTCTAAAAAACTTAAATATCCAATTAAGATACCACTGATCATATATATTTCTATACATAACAAACTTTATAGCCCTTGGACTTGCCACTTGAAGCACAAGCCAATCTATCCAACTGATATGGTTTCCTAAAAGCAAAACTCCACCTTTTGTTGGAACATTTTCCACACCTTTTACGTTAAAACGGTAGTGATGTTTCAAAAATGGCAAAAGTAAAACTCTCGCAAAAAGATGAGGAAGTTGGATAAAAGAATATATACTCCCGCCAAGCGCAACGATACTCATACCCCAAAAAAGTGAAGATGTGGAAATGTTAAATTTTATAAAAACCACACTTATAACCAAAAATGAAAACATAAAAACATTTTGTATAAAGTTGTTTCCAGCCAACACGCGACCTACTTCTTTGTTTGAGGAGAAAAGTTGAACAGTAGCATTTAATGGAACTATAAACAGTCCTCCAAAAAAACCAAAAGCCAAGCTAGCAAGTCCTAGAGCAAAAGGAAATTTTAAAGTTGAAAACATAAACAAAGAGACAAATAACCCAAACGCACCAATAGGAACAATACCAAGTTCTATGTGCCGTTTTGACATAATACCAGCTATGGTCGAACCAATAGCTATACCTATCGTTGAAACGGCGAGTATTGCCTGAATAGCAAGGGCGTTATCGCTTCCAGATATCTCTTTATAGTGAGCTGGAAAAGCTGCCAATATAACTTGAGCTATACCCCAAAACATACTAAGCCCTATGATACTAAGCCAAATAGCATCTTCTGCTTTTATTAGTTTAAAGTTATCTTTTAAATACTTACCTGTTATGTAAGATTTAAACGAAAATTTATCACTATTTTCTTTATAGTCTGCTTCAAAATACGGCAATCTAAACGCACTAAAAGCTTCAAGAGAGCTAAAAAATATCAGCAAAAATCCCAACATGTATATATGCGAAAGCACTTCACTTGGATTGCTTCCACCCACATACATCGCTTCAAACATGTAAGAAAACAAAAACGAACCAAGAAGTATCGAGATAATAGTAACTGCTTGCACTGCTCCATTTGCAAGCCCTAAAAACTCCACTCCAACTAAGCGTTTTATAAGTCCATACTTAGCAGGGGAATATACAGCACTTTGAATAGCCAAAAGCAAAGTTAGTAAAAACGCCACTTTAAACCAGCCATATATGTAAGCTATAGTAATACATATCGTTAAACCAACAGCCACTAACGAGGCAATACGAATAATTTTAGTTTTAGAAAATTTATCATTTATAAACCCTGATGGAGAAAATAAAAATATAAACGGCAATAAAATCATAGCATTTACAAGCGCACTTAAAACCAAAAGATCATCTCCTTCATAGGATTTTAAAAGCACGTTTTGTATGGTTATCTTGTGACCTAAATCCACAACCGCGTTTAAAAAAGCGATAGCTAAATAAGGTATAAAACCCTTTATCTTTAGTAAACGTTTCATCTTCTCTCCTTATAGACACTTAGAATTTTAAAATTAAAAATATAAGGCTTTAAAACCAAAATCATATCAAAAAAGCGTTTTAAATGCTGGTTTTTATCCTCTTTATTTAAAGCACTTTTTCCTATCTCAACTTCCAAATGAGCTAGGCGATTCGCGCAAACTATATACTCTTTTACAAGCTTAAATTCATCTTCTTCAAGCTTATTCAATATCTCTAAAAGCTCCACCTCTGTTTGAGTAAAAACCCCATCTCTTAGATATATAAATCCTTCGCTTAAAGAAAACTCTACAAGCTCTTTGCTAAAAAGATTTTCAACTTCTTTTTTTGAAAAACTCTTCCTATCTCCTTTTCCTAGAGTTAAATCAAGTACATGTAAAAGGGTTTCATAAGGATTATTTATATCAAAATCTTTACTTAAAAATATATCCCTTATCTCAGCTATACTAGAGTTAAACTTATCTTGAAGGTATTGTATAAATTTTATCGCCTCAACCATAGAATCATCATAAAGATGAAGATTTGGTTTTGGTTTTTGTGGTTTGGGCAAAATCCCCTCTTTTATATAGTAAAGTATGGTGGATTTTGGAGTGTTTGTCAGCTTTGTAAGCTCTTGCATTTTTAGCATTTAAACTCCTTGTATATTTTTATATATGAAATAGTAGCACAACAAAACTTAATAAAGTGTTAAGTGACACTTTACACTTTAAAATATTGATAGAATTCTATTTTTTTGCATAATATTTTTTACATATAAACAATATTTATAGATTTAAAAGTGTAAATTTAGGGATTTAAAAAAAGTTTTACATGTAAATATAGATTTTACATGTAAAACAAGTTTGTGTGCAACTTAAAAGAAGTTACATGTAGATATTTTTAACTATTATTTTTCGCAAACTCTTCCATGAAGTGTGCTAGTGCTTTGACATTTTTCAAACTAACAGCGTTGTAAATAGAAGCTCTAAGCCCTCCTAAAACTCGGTGTCCTTTTAGACCCAACATGTCATTGTCTGCTGCTTGCAAAACAAACTCTTTTTCAAGTTGAGTGTTATCTTTTATGTAAAAACTTACATTCATATTTGACCTGCACTCTTTTTTTGCATATCCTCCATAAAAACCATTGCTATTGTCGATAATATCATAAAGTATTTTTGCTTTTTCTTCGTTGATTTTTTGAAGCTCGCTAACGCCCCCTCTTGCTTTTATCCACTTCATTGTGAGATTTAAAAGATAGATAGAAAATGTAGGAGGTGTATTAAACATTGAGTTTGCATCAGCAAAATTTTTATACTTTAGCATACTTGGAACATCTTCACTAGAGCGCTCAAGCAAATCTTCTCTGATGATAACTATAGTCACGCCAGCTGGACCAGCATTTTTTTGCGCGCCTGCAAAAATCACACCAACTCCACTCCAGTCAATACCATAAGAAAATATATCGCTTGATGCATCAACTACTAAGTTTTTACATGTAGGAAATGATTTGTATTGAGTGCCGTATATGGTGTTATTGGACGTAATATAGCCATAGTCGCAAGTTTCGGAAAAGCTGATATTTTTCGGAATTGAGTCAAAATTTGAACTTTCACTACTTGCTATCACATTAACATCAAACTTTTGTATTTTTGCCTCTTTGATAGCTTTTTTCGACCAAACGCCTGTGTTTACAAATTCAACATAACCACTTTTTTTAAGATTCATTGGAAGTAAAGCAAACTGCATTGATGCTCCTCCTTGCATAAAAAGAACCTTATAGTTTTTTGGCACATTATAAATCTCTTTTATCAAATCTATCGCTTCATTATGCACATCTTCAAACATTTTTACCCTATGTGAACTCTCCATGATAGAAAGCCCGTTACCTTTAAAATCCGCTAAATTTTCCTGCGCCTCAAGTAATACCTCTAAAGGTAATGTCGATGGACCTGCGCTAAAATTTAAAACTCTTTTCATCAATAAACCTTTAATTAGAATACAAAAATCATATCAAAAAACCCTTTAAATGTATTTAAATGTGAAATTATTACACAAATTTTATTATTAAAAGACTTAAAAATTAAAATAAGATAAACTATTAAAATAGTTTTAAAGCAATATAGATAATTTATTTTTATTCTGCTATAATTTCGCTCGTTTTAGGGTTCGGCTCTATAACAAATTATTGGGGGTTATTGATTTTATTCAGGGTGGGGATCTATCATAATAAAATTTATTAACTAGTACCCAATTAATCAATGAAGATTTTATAAATTCTTCATTTTTTCTTTTGGGGAGTATTCTCAAAAGAAAACTTTAGGGGGAGGACGTCAAGATTTACGCTAGGCGTCCTAGCCACTTTTTAAACATTTATCACACACGCTAACGCTCAATTTTGTTATTTACATGTAAGTAAGGTTTCGCTAAAATATATCAAAAGGAAAAAGATGAAAAAAGTAAGTGTTGCTCACTCTCCAGATGCAGATGATATATTTATGTACTACGCTTTAAAACTCGGCTGGGTCGGTGTTGATGGAGTTGAGTTTAACAATGAAGCCCTTGATATAGAAACTTTAAATCAAGAAGCATTAAAAGGAACTTTTGATATAAGCGCTATCAGTTTTGCCTTATATCCTCACATAAAAGATGACTACGCACTTTTAAAAACCGCTGTAAGTTTTGGGCAAGGATATGGACCAAAACTCATAAAAAAACGAGGAACAAAACTAAAACGAAATTTCAAAGTTGCTCTAAGCGGAAAATACACTACAAACGCTCTACTTTTTCGCATAGCTTATCCAGATGCAAGAATAGTTTATAAAAACTTTTTGGATATCGAAGAGGCTGTATTAAACGAAGAAGTACATGCAGGAGTTTTGATACATGAGAGCATACTTGGCTTTGATGAAAACTTAGAAGTAGAACGTGAACTTTGGGATGTATGGTGTGAGCTTGGAGGTGAAAATTTACCACTTCCACTTGGGGGCATGGCACTACGTCGCTCTTTTCCTATAACCAGAGCCATAGAGTATGAAAAAGCTTTAACCCGCGCCGTTGAAGTTGCCACAAAAAACAAAAAACTTCTCTCAAAAATGCTGCTTGAACGAAGTCTTTTTAGAGTAGATGAGAAAACCCTAGATACTTACTTAAATCTTTATGCAAATGACCAATCCATAAGTATGAATGAAACTCAACTACAAGCACTTGAGCACCTTTTTAAACTTGGATATGAGCATGGTTTTTATGATGAAAATCTACATGTAAAAGATTATCTCATACCTCAAGAATATAACGACTTTAGGTTTAGCTAATGGAATCAAAGCTCATAGGACTTGGCGTTGAAACCTTTAAACTTGCGCTTATGCTTTCACTTCCCATGCTTTTAGCTGGGTTGCTAGCTGGACTTGCCATAAGTATATTTCAAGCAACTACACAGATAAATGAGATGACACTGAGTTTTGTTCCAAAGATTATCCTTGTGGTTGTTGTTATCATATTTACAATGCCTTGGATGATGAATATGATGATAGATTTTACAACTCACGTGCTAGAGATGATACCGACTTTTATATTTTGATGAAGATAATTGATTTTAACAAATATTCTAGCATAAAAATAGGCGGGAAACATAAAGTTGAGATTTTACATGCAGTAAAACCTCTACCAAAAAATAGCTTTATTATAGGCGGATGCAACAATCTCCTAATCTCCCCAAATCCACCAAAATTTGTCAAACTTGGAAGCGAATTTGACTTTATAAAACTTTATGGCGATGAACTGCACGTTGGATGTGCAACAAAAAGTGGAAAAATGCTCTCATTTGTCAAAAAACACAATCTAGCCAACTTTGAACTTTTGCAAAAACTCCCTGGAACTCTAGGGGGAATGATAAAAATGAACGCGGGATTAAAAGAGTGGGAAATTTTCAATCATCTTTTACGCATCAAAACTTCAAAAGGGTGGATAGAAAAAAAAGATATAGAGTTTGGCTATAGATACACCAGAATAGATGACATAGTTTATGAAGCGATCTTTAAAGTAGAGCTTGGTTTTAGCACTGAAAAACTAACGCATTTTAAGCTTCTTCGTGATAACCAACCCCAAAATCCAAGCTGTGGAAGTTGCTTTAAAAATCCAAAAAATAACTTCGCAGGACGCTTGATAGACGCTGTGGGAATGAAAGGCTTTTTCAAAGGCGATATGGGATTTAGCCCTAAACACGCAAACTTTTTGATAAATAAAAAACATGGAACCTTTGAAGATGCTATTTTTGTCATAGAAGAAGCAAAAAAAAGAGTGTTTGAGAGTTTTGGCCTGAGACTTGAAGAAGAGATTATCATAGTGTAAAAAGGACAAATATGGAAGAGAGAAAAAAATTTGCAGTTTTAATTGATGCTGACAATACTTCACATGTAAATATTGAAGTAATACTTGAAGAAATCGCAAAATTTGGAACAGCAAGCGTTAAGAGAATTTATGGAGATTGGGGAGTTGAGAGCCTAAAGAATTGGCAAGATAAACTTCTTCCATTTGCCATTACACCTGTGCAACAATTTGCTTATATCAAAGGTAAAGATGCTACTGATATGAAGCTTGTTATAGACGCTATGGATTTACTTTATGCTGGAGAACTTGATGGGTTTTGCATCGTTTCAAGCGATAGTGACTTTACCCCTTTAGTATCTCGCATACGAGAAAGCGGACGACTAGCTTACGGCTTTGGAAGGCGAAACACCGCCTCATCTTTTATAAATGCATGTGATAAATTTATCTATATAGAAAACCTCATTGAAACCAAAGAAGATAAAACTAGCTCCAATGTGTCTGAAGATGAAGATATCGAGCCTGTTGCCATAGACCAACAAACCTTACAACTCATATACAAAGCGATTTCCGAAAATGCAAATGACAGCGGTTGGGCAAACTTAGCTTCTGTTGGAAAATATATAAATAGCGTTAAATCAGATTTTGACTGTAGAACATACGGAAGCGCAACTTTATCAAAACTCATCAAAAAATTACCTGTATTTGACATAGAGATAAGACACAGTGGTGCGTTTGTGAGAAAGTTTGGTTTTTCAAAATTTTTAAAATACCTTGAAAATACCTTAGTAGAGCAAGAGGCAAACAATCGCCTCATAGAGATATCTAAAATAGCCGAAAAAATACGGCACAATAAAAACTCCAACTACAACAACCTAAGCAAGCAACAAATAGAAGAAAAAATAAAAGCGATAAACTCAAAACATTTCATTCTATCAAAAGATAAATCTAAGATAAAAAGAGTAAGTGAATAGGTTTCATATAGAAAAAGATTTTTACATGTAAAAACTAAATTTATTTTTCATAGTGACGATATCAGCTCGCAAATAGATAAAATTTTTATGAAATAACGGCGTTAATTCATAAAAAATATAACTGAAGGAGTCATTATGATAACTCAACCAAAAAATACTAAAACCAAAAAAGGTTTTACGCTTATAGAGCTTATATTTACTATCGTTATCATAGGGGTACTGGCTGCAACTGCAATTCCAAAATTTAAAGATTTAAAAGAGAGCTCTGAGATAAATAATTTAGCAAAAATAATATCTGATTTTCAAAGTAGTGTACCAAGCGCATATTATAATGCGGTTGATTTAAACGGTGAAAGTATTTCTACTCTAAAGCTAAACAAACTCATCGATATAAAAGGCAAAAACTGGACATATTATGATGACGAAAATAAATATAGATATAGATATAATGGTAACGGCCGCGTGATAACCATTGAGCTAAAACCCTCAAAAAAACAAATACAAACAGTTGTGTATTGTGAATACTTTTCAACTGAAACCTTAAAAGCTAAATGCAACAGTAAGTTTCCTTCCAACAGCTCAAATGGGTTTTGGTATTCGTATATTGATTTTTAAAATTTTAATCAAATGGCTTAAAAACTAAAAGCAGTCTTGGAAGCAAAAGCAACGCTCCAAGTAAAACTAAAATCATCACACAAACGGTTAAAAGTCCAAAGTAGATAGTCGGTATAAAATTTGAAACTACTAAGATACCAAAACCTAAAATGATGGTAAAAGAAGTGTAAAACATCGCATAACCTATAGTTTTATGAGAGTTTATCATGGCCTGTTTATAACTTTTTACATGTAAAAATTCATGTTTAAAACGGTGTATGTAGTGAATAGTATCATCAACGCCAATTCCTATACTTATGGCTGCTATGGTTATACTCATCATATCAAGTGGCATACCAGCAAAACCCATAAAACCAAACACTAAACTCATAGGAATTAGATTTGAAACAAGCGCGATAAGAGCAACTTTTAGCGAACGAAATAGTATCCAAAACATAATCCCCAATACAATAACCACAAAACCTAAAGTTACGATTTGTGAAGTATATAAACTTTGAAGCATATTGTTATAAAGTACCATAAAACTTGAAAGTCTCACCTCTGCTTTATCTTTTGGGACGATTTTTTCTAAGTCACTTTGCAACTTTTTTAAAAACTCATCTCGCCTAAGATTTGGATTTGAATCAATCACCCTAGCAAAAAATCTTAGTTGATTTTTTTCAACATTTACATAAGGAGAAAGTATCATCTTTTTATACTTTTTAGGCATCTCTTTATAAAGCAAAGCAAGAGCAAAACTATCTAACTCTTTACCGTCATTTAAACCCTGCCCAACTTTTAAAAGATTGTACATACTCTGCACTGCGCCTAGCTCTTTAACTCCGTCTAAATGTTTTCCAACATTTTTTATAATCTCTATCTTTTGCCTATCAAACCAATACTTCTCACTTTTTGCCTCTTCGTTAAACTCATCTTCAAAACTACTAAACTCACTTTCGCTATCATCTTTTTTATCTTCTTTTTTATCTTCTTTAAAAGTAATGATAACATCTAAAGGAGTAGTGCCTCCAAGTTTTTCATCGATAATTTGCATACCTTTATATATGTCGGTTGTTGGTTTAAAATAGCTTATAAATGAATTTTCTACTTGAAGTTTTGATGAGCCAACTACTCCTATAAAACAGACCAAAATACTCACATACAAAATCAATCTACCGCGCTTTAATACCAAATCTGCACAAAAAGAGGTAAAAGAAAACTGTCCATCTTTTCGTTTTTGTGGAACTCTTTTTTCTAGCAATGACACGATAGAAGCAAAAAGTAAAAACGAAACGACTAAAGATATGGCTATACCGATACTCATCATGATACCAAGATTTACAATGGGCTTTATGTTTGAAAGCACAAGCGAACCAAATCCTGCAATAGTAGTGATGATGGCAAAAAATGATGGCTTGGATTTTGATATAAGAGTAGCTAAAACTAATCTTTTTTGGCTTGAATTTTTAAACTTTTCGTTATATTCTTGAAATTGGACTATTAGATGAAGAGTGATAGCAAGAGTTATGATGAGTTGAAGCGAGATAAAATTTGATGATATCACTGTTATCTCATAACCAAAAAATCCCAAAACTCCAGTTGTAATCACAACAGAATATATACATACTATTATTGGCACTAAAACCCAACGAACTTGCCTAAAGATAACGCTTAAAGATAAAACCAAAAGAAGCAAAAGAAATGAACCATAAAGCACAACGTCACTTTTTACATAAGTTATCATATCATCACTTATCATGCTAACACCGCCTAAAAATAGCTTTGCGTTTTGGCTATTCTTTGAGATAATATGGCGGATATCTTGTATGTTTTTATGCTCTTTTTGTCTTACTTTTTGGCGATAAACTTTAAACTCATCTTCTGTTTTTTTAAGTTCATTTGAGCTTGCTTTAAGGAGTTTATTTCGTTTTTCTAAAAGCTCAAGATACTTTTCATCTTTTTTGAGATTGAGCAAAATCGCAGTTGTTTTAAAATCATCGCTAACAAGAGTGTTTTTATAAAGCGGACTTGTTAAAAACTCCTTTTTTGCCAAGGTTTTATCAGTTGTTTTTGATAGCAAACTAGGAAGAGATTTTGTAAGCTCTTTTATAGGAAGTTTGGGGCTTTTAAAAAGTGGTACACTAAGAAGTGACACAACACTTTCAACACTTTTTAGACCATCAAATTCACTTACTATATTTTGAAGCTTTTTGATGCTTTCATCCGCTAAAAGAGGTTTATTGGGAGTATAAGTTACCACTAAAAAGTCTGAAGTTTCAAACCTTTTTGATATCTCTCTTGCGTAGTTTAAATCCTTGTCATCATTTAACATCAAACTTTCACTAGATGCATCTATGCCGAGCCTTGGAGCGTAAAAAGCGCCTAAAAAAGCACATAAAGTAACAGCTACAAAAACCCTTTTAGGGGAATTTACCAAAAAAGAAAATAGTGAAAAAAGCATTATTTGTTAATATCTATTTTTGCCATTTTTAACATTTCGATAAGTTTGTTAAAACCCTTATCTTTAAGTATATTTGCAAACTGATTTCTGTATGATTGAACTATACTGACGGATTGAATACTCACATCATATATAAGCCATCCACTGTTTTTTGAGTTATAAAACTTATAATCAACTTGATATATTTTTTTGCTTCCGACTAATTTTGTCTTTAAAATCTTACCATTTCTTGACTTTTCTAATCCGTCCATAACAACTTTTTCGTCTGAATATAGATCTAAACTATCTCTAAAAGAGCTTTTAAGTCTTTTTTTAAATTCACTTACAAATGTACTTTTTTGATCATCAGTTAAAGACTTAAATTGCTTAAACCCTAGTGAAAGTTTTGCCATCAAAGTATAATCAAAAACAGGGTCAAAAATAGCATAAATTTGCTGCGAAATATCACTTTTTTTAGCCTTGCTAGTTCGCACTATATCCGTAGCTTTGTTGATTTTTTTCTCCATAACTTGCTCGATATCATTGGCGTTAATTTTAGCCAACAATGGCATACTTAAACACAAAAAACTAATTATAAAAACTATTTTTTTCACACTTTTCCTTCTATTTTTTTATCGCTTCATAGCGTATATTTTCATAAGCACCTTGCATAAATGGATATAGATTTATTGCATTTTTTCTAGCTATCTCTATCTCTTTTACATGTAAAGAGAGATTATTAAACCTATCTTCTATCTTTAAACCAAAAGAGAGATAAGAACTTTTAAAATAAGTTATAGGATTTGATACGAAATCGCCCACAAACCCCACCACATCTCTTGCATTTGACGGACCAACAAATGGCAATACTATAGGAATGCCAGAATCCATTCCATAATATCCCAAAGTTTGACCAAAATCCTCTTTTTGCGCCTTTATGCCAAATAGTTCCTCGCCAGCATCACCAAAACCACCAACTCCTAAAGTACTATTTACCAAAAAACGGAAGAGTATATCGAAGCTATTTTTAAACTTTCCTTGCAAAATACTATTTATAAAACTTATAGGCGACTGCAAATTATTAAAAAAATTATCTATCATCACTCGCCCATCTTCTTCAATAAGTCTATTATAGCCTTTTACAACAGGTTTTAAAACATTTACATATGCCGCGTCGTTAAACCTTGTCATAGCTTCATTGTAGCTTTTTAGTGGGTCATATCTCTTCACTGGCTGAGTAAATTCATCTTCAAATCCCTCATATGAATCTGCAAATGAAAAAGAAAAAAGCATAACTATTGCGCATATAGCCTTTAACACTTTTTTAATCCTTTAAAACTGATATACATGTATTCTACCATTGTTAAACACAAAATTTAATTAATTTTTTTTAACTATATCCAACAACTTGTAAGTTTTTGATACATTTTTTTATAAGTTGCCTTATACTCTTTAAATGTAAATATTTTTTGTGACAATAATATCAACTCTAAAGGCTTTGATTTTTTTCTAAATTCCACTTGAAAATGCTTATGTTCATTTTTTATAAAACCAAATTTTTGATAAAATTCAAACCTTTTTTGACTTATATGATCGTTTATTTTTTCTATCTCTAAAACAATATTTTTTCTATCTTTTAAAAACAGAGAAAATACTTGTTTTCCGTAACCTAAACCCCTAAATCTTTCATCTATTGCAAAATGTTCGAAAAAGTAAAACTCTTCCATATCCCAAAAAGATAAAAAACCTACAACTTGATTGTCTTTAATTACTACATGTAAAAAATAATCTTCATCTTTTAAAACCTCATTTTGTTCACCTAAAAACCTTCTCTCATTCGCAGGAAATGAATTCTCATAAATACGCCAAAAATCTTCAAAATAATCATCTTTAATATTTTTTATTCTTATTTTTTCCATATTAACTCTTCTTGCCTATTATCATCTAATTATACATTACATGTAGAAAAATTTAAGTAAAAATTGTACTTTTTTAGAAAAAATTATCTAAATTTTAAGCAATTTTGTTATATTATACGAAATTATGTGATGAGATTAGTTTATTTAATGAAAAATATTAAATAGGATTTTAACGCATAAAACATTATTTAAAAGGAGAATACATGAAATTATTTTCAAAATTATCGTTTTTTGCAATAATTATTTCTTGTTTGATTGGGCTAAATGCTTATGCTAAAACAACTGTTCGTATTGGAACAGGAGGCGAACCAGCATCTTTGGATCCGCATAAAATGAGTGGAACTTGGGAAAATATGGTAGGAGGCGACCTTTTTATGGGTCTAGTTCAATATGCAGCAAATGGAGATACACTTCCTGGCATGGCAACTGATTGGAAAGTAAATGAAGACGGTACAGTTTATACTTTCAATCTTCGAAAAGATGCTAAATGGAGTGATGGCAAACCGCTAACAAGTGAAGATTTTGTATATGCGTTTCAAAGAATTTTAAAGCCAGCTACAGCTGCTAAGTATGCAAACTTACTTTACACTATAAAAAATGCAAAGGCTTTAAATACAGGCAAGATGAAAGATCTAAATAAACTTGGAGCAAAGGCTCTTGATCCTCACACTCTTGAGATCACTTTAGAGTATCCTGCACCTTATTTTATATCTCAACTAAAGCACTATACAGCATACCCACTTCCAAAGCATGTGGTTGAAAAATATGGTAAAAACTGGTCAAAACCAGAGCATATCGTTTCAAATGGTGCTTTTAAATTAGAAGAGTGGAAATCGCAAAGTCACATAAAAGCTGTAAAAAATCCAGAGTTTTATGAAGCTGACACTGTAAAAGTAGATGAAATTTACTACTACCCAACAGAAGACCGTTCAGCTGCACTTAAAAGATTTCGTGCTGGAGAGATTGACTACAATGAAGACTTTCCAACAGAGCAATACAAGTGGCTTAAGAAAAACTTAAAAGATGAAACAAGAGTTAGTGAATATACAGGAATTTACTACTATCCAATCAACTCAAGACTTAAGAAATTTCAAGATAAACGTGTACGTGAAGCACTTTCATTGGCTATCAATAGAGAAATTTTAGTAGATAAAGTTTTAACAACTGGCGAGGTTGCGGCTTATGGATTTTCTCCAAATCTCCCTGGCTATACTCATGCAACTTCAAAGTTTAAATCGATGAAGATGAAAGATAGAATTGCAAGAGCTAAGAAGCTACTTAAAGAAGCTGGCTATAGCAAGGATAACCCTTTAACAATAGACCTTAGCTACAACACAAGCGAAAACCACAAGAAAGTAGCTATCGCAGTTTCTGCTATGTGGAAAAGCATAGGTGTTAAAACTAAACTTTCAAATGCAGAAGTGGCAGTGCACTATGATAATCTAGAAAATGGAAGATTTGAAATAGGACGCGCAGGATGGATTTGTGATTATCCTGATGCTCAAAACTTTTTATTTTTACTAGAGCATCCAAATACTCTAAACTATGGCGAGTGGAAAAACGAAGAGTTTAATAAGTTGATGAAAAAGGCAAACAATACATCTGACCTTAAGAAAAGAGCAAAAATCATGCAGCAAGCTGAACAGGTAGCATTAGACGAATTTGCAATGATTCCAATTTACTACTATGTTTCAAAAGGACTTGTTAGTAAAAAACTTAAAGGTTGGGTAGCAAACTCAGAAAATATTCACAGAACTCGTTGGTTATCAAAATAAAAAAATTACAAGCTAGTGGAATAACTACCCACTAGCTTACATAAAGAAGAATAACATGTTAAAATACTTTTTAAAAAGGCTTTTGCAAGCCATACCTACACTTTTTATGGTTATAACTATTGCATTTTTTATGATGCGTTTAGCGCCTGGCGGTCCTTTTACAGGGGAGAGATCTCTTCCGCCTGAGATAGAAAAAAACATAAAGGCAGCGTATGATCTAGATAAACCTTTAGTGGTGCAATATGGTATCTACTTAAAAAAGATAATGCATGGTGACTTTGGACCTAGTTTTAAGTACACAGATTTTACAGTAAGTGAGTTGATTTGGACTGGCTTTCCTGTGAGTTTAAGACTAGGACTCTCGGCTATCGCACTTGCGTTAATACTTGGTATCATACTTGGAAGCATAGCCGCCATAAAACAAAATTCGAAAATTGATTATATTTTAATGGGAACTAGTATGATAGGAATTGCCATACCAAACTTTGTGCTAGCACCTATACTTACACTTGTTATCGGAGTGTATTTAAAACTATTGCCTGTTGGCGGATGGAATGATGGAGCGTTGCAAAATATGATACTTCCAGTTATATCCCTCGCACTTCCGCAAGTTGCTTATGTGGCAAGATTAACAAGAGGAAGCATGGTTGAAGTTTTAGGAATGCAGTTTATCAGAACAGCGCGCGCAAAAGGGTTACCTGAGCGTTTAGTGGTATTTCGCCATGCTTTAAAATCTGCCCTTTTACCAGTAGTTTCTTATCTTGGGCCTGCAACCGCTGCGGTTATAACTGGCTCAATAGTAATCGAACAAATATACGGACTTCCGGGACTTGGGCGCTATTTTGTTCAAGGGGCTTTAAATCGTGACTATACGCTTGTAATGGGAACGGTTGTATTTTTTGGAACTTTAATAATAATGTTTAACTTAGTAGTTGATTTAATTTATGGGTATTTAGACCCTCAAATAAGATATGATTAAAAGAGAGTAAAAATGGAAGAACAAATCAAAGGAAGCAGTCTTTTTCAAGATGCATTAAGACGACTTTTACTAAACAAAGCAACCATGGTAAGTATCGGAATAATTGTTATAATAGCGCTGCTCTCATTTATAGGTCCACTTATACTTCCTAGTGAACTCGATGAGGTATTTTGGGATTTTATAGCAGCACCTCCAACAAGTGAAGGTTTTCATATCTTTGGAACAGATGGAAATGGGCGAGACTTACTTGTTCGTACATTGTATGGTGGTCAAATTTCACTTTCAGTTGCCCTCGTTGCAACCTGTGTTAGTATGATAATCGGTGTAACCTATGGCTCAATCTCAGGCTATATAGGTGGAAAAGTAGATAATGTTATGATGAGAATTGTCGATATCTTATACTCATTGCCATATATGTTTTTAGTAATACTTATGATGGTTGTTTTTGGTAAAAGTATCTATCTTATATTTATCGCTATCGGAGCAGTTGAATGGCTAGATATGGCTCGTATAGTTAGAGGTCAAACACTATCTATAAAAAGGAAAGAGTTTGTTGATGCCGCACGAGCACTTGGAGTAAGGAAAAACAGCATCATAAAACGTCACATCATACCAAATACCATAGGAACAGTTATCATCTATGTAACACTTACTGTGCCAAAAGTTATACTACTTGAAAGCTTCTTATCATTTTTAGGACTTGGTGTTCAAGAACCTATGACAAGCTGGGGAGTTTTAATAAGTGAAGGCGCAAAAAATATGGAACAATCTCCTTGGATGCTTCTTTTTCCAGCACTTTTCCTAACAACTACACTTTTTTGCCTAAACTTCATAGGTGACGGACTTCGCGATGCGCTTGATCCAAAAACGAGATAAGGAGATAAAATGGAAAAAATACTAGAAGTAAATAACCTTTGCGTCGATTTTAATCTCCACACAGGAACAGTTAGGGCAGTTGATGGAGTTAGTTTTTCTATGGAAAAAGGAAAAACTTTAGCACTTGTTGGAGAAAGTGGAAGCGGAAAAAGTGTAACTTCCATGTCTATCATGAAATTATTGCCTTATCCTATGGCGAGCCATCCTGAGGGTTCAAGTATAAAGTATAGAGGTACAGAGCTAATAAAAGCAAAAAATAAAACCTTGCTTGATATTCGTGGCAATAAAATAGCTATGATTTTCCAAGAACCGATGACAAGCTTAAATCCACTTCATACCATCGAAAGACAAGTGGCTGAAACACTAATATATCATAAAGGTATGAGCAAAAAAGAAGCAAGCAAAAAAGTACTTGAATTGCTACGTGCAGTACATTTACCAAAACCAGAAACTAGACTTAAAGCATATCCGCATGAGATGAGTGGTGGACAACGTCAGCGTGTTATGATAGCTATGGCGCTAGCGAATGAACCAGATATATTAATAGCAGATGAACCAACCACTGCACTTGATGTGACCGTTCAAGCGGAGATATTAAACTTACTTAAAGAGTTACAAGATAAGTTTGGTATGGCGATACTTTTCATAACCCATGACCTTGGTATTGTGCATCATTTTAGTGATTATGTATGTGTTATGAAAGACGGTAAGATAGTAGAAAGCGGAAGCACAAAAGATGTTTTTGCATCTCCAAAACACCCTTACACCAAAATGCTACTTGATAGTGAACCAAAAGGTTTAAAAGAGCCTGTAGGAGAAGATGCAAAAGTTTTACTTGAAGCAAAAAATATACATGTAAAATTTCCTATTAAGAAAAACTTTTTTGGCAAACCAATTGAATTTTTACATGCTGTAAACAACATAAGTGTAACCATAAAAGAAGGTCAAACCTTAGGCGTCGTTGGTGAAAGCGGAAGCGGGAAAAGCACGCTTGGAAAAGCCATATTAAGACTAATCGAAAGCGAAGGCGATATAAATATCTTTGGAAATGCCATAAACGGAATGGACTTTATTCACTTAAGACCTCTTAGAAAAGAGATGCAAGTGGTTTTTCAAGATCCATTTGGCTCACTCTCTCCTCGTATGACAATCGGTCAGATAGTTGAAGAGGGTTTAAAAGTGCATGAAAAACATCTTACAAAGATAGAACGTGAACAACGAGTTATAAAAGCACTAGAAGAAGTAGAGATAAATCCAAACCTAAGAAACCGTTATCCGCATGAGTTTAGTGGCGGACAAAGACAGCGTGTAGCCATAGCGCGTGCTATGGTTTTAAAGCCAAAATTTATCCTTTTAGATGAACCAACATCTGCCCTTGATAGATCTATCCAAGTAACAGTTGTAAACTTACTTAGAGATTTGCAGAAAAAACACGGCCTTACTTACATGTTCATCAGTCATGACTTAGCGGTTGTTAGAGCTATGAGTGATGAGGTGATGGTTATGAAAAGTGGAAATCTTGTCGAGCATGGAGATAGTGAGCAGATCTTTAAAAATCCAAAAACAGACTATACAAAAAATCTAATCAACGCAGCTTTTGATTTGGAGCTTGTTGAATAACTTCTTGCACACAAAAAAGTGTGCAAGAAGTTATAAAAACGTTTCCCATAACATACATGTGCTATATCAATACATGCCAATACTATAGTCTATAGTCTTAAAAACTGCTATTTATATTATAAAATTGATTGAAAACATTTTTGAATTGATTATAGAAATAAGCCCAAATATCTTGATATTTCTTAAAAATACAATACTATAACACTTTTATCTTTTGTGCCATATAATATCATATCGTCTTAAAAATACTACAGATGCTAACAGCACAAAAAGAACAATAAGCCCAATAGATAGATAATATATCACGCTTTTGCAATCACACTCTTTCGGCTTTAACAGATCAGACAAATCTTCGAAATCCTTCTTTAAAGCTTCTATCTCTTTTTTTAACAAAACATCTTGTGAATCCATTTTCATAAGAGAAATCAATACCCTAAACTCATCTTCAGCTTTAAGTTTTCTATGCTCATCAAAATTTAAAATTGCATTTTCAAATCCGCTATTTTCAAAAATATCAAAATACGTATCTTGTACTATCATGATAGCTTGTTTATTTTTTCCCTTGATATACATCCGTTTCGCTCGGTTTAACTCTGCAACTATTTCATCGGTTATAGAGTGCCAATCTTTTTTCAAAGAAGTTTGCTCTTGATCTTTGAGTTTAGGTATAGCTGACTTTAGTGCAGATAGCAGTTTATCTTCTAATGTCACTATTGTGTTGATATCTTGTTTAGCATTAACAGCATCTAATAACGCAACAAAAAGACCGCTTATTTGGTCAGCTTTTGATGGTGAAATCTGATCTCGTATTTTATATTCTAGTCCACTATTTCTATATCCATGATGCCTAGCATATTTTATATACTCCTTCGATCTCTCTATTTTATTAATTTTATACAAAGTTGTAGCTTTTTTAATATCTTCTTCTATGCTTTTATAGCTACCATTCATATTTGCGAATAACGAAGATAACAAAAGTAATATACAAATAATTTTTATTCTCATTTTTGCCTTAGCCTATCATACATACTCTTTCATAATGCTAATATTTTTTCTATAAAAAATCACTTAATATATCAAGTCTAATGTTAAAGTAACGCTAAAAAATCTAATTTTTTATCTTATTCCATCATATCTATTCATACTAGCACAATGAAGTGAACCATTTTGCTTTAAAAAAACTCTTGCATCAACCCCAACAACTTTTACATGTAAATGTTTTTGAAAAATCTCGAGCACTCTTTTATCATTTTTGACCCCATAAGTTGGAACTATCAAACCGCCATTTACATGTAAAAAATTTATATAACTCGCACCTAAGCGCCTTTTTTCATATAAGAGCTTTTGAGGCAGTGGAATAGGTAAAAGCTTATATCTAGTTTTTTTAAGCTCTTTTTCCATATTTTTTAAACTCTCATAATGCTCATCACTCTCATCCTCACAAATATGATAAGCAATCGTATCTTCATCAATAAATCTTGCCAATAAATCCACATGTGAATCCGTATCATCACCTTTTATAAAGCCATTTTCCAAACAGATAAAATCTTCTATCCCAAAAAATGAACAAATCTTTTTCTTTATCTCTTGCTTTGAAAATTGACTATTTCTATTTTCATTATAAATACAAGCTGAAGTAGTTAAAAGTGCACCTTTTCCATTTCCATCAATGCTCCCTCCTTCAAGTATAAAATCCTCTTTTATAAGTGTACCTTTTAAAAATTTAAAAAGCTTTTCATTAACTGCATTATCAAGTTCACTTTCAAACTTTCCGCCCCATGCGTTAAATGTAAAATCATATGTGAGTATCTTGCCATCTCTTTCAACTTCAATCCCCCCAAAATCCCTTATCCATGTATCATTTGTTTTTACATGTAAAGTTTGTACATTTGGTATATTTTTAAAAAGCTTTTCATCCTCTTTACTCTCACAAAGAACTAAACAAGTTTGAAAAAAGCAAATCGCTTCTATAAATTTCATATAAGCACTTTGTATCTCACACAGACACTCTGCCCAGTCGCTATTTTTGTGAGGATATACCACCATAACACACTCTTGCTTTTCCCATTCTGCTTTTAATTTTATCATCGTTTTCCTTTTTACATGTAATTATAACTTGGAAAAATTAATCTAATTTTAGTATAATTTCGCCTTTAAAATAAAAGGAAATGATATGAAATATGTTGGAGCACACGTAAGTGCAAGCGGAGGAGTTTTTAATGCCCCAAAAAATGCTGTCGCTATTGGCGCAAAAGCATTCGCACTTTTTACCAAAAACCAAAGACAATGGAAAGCTAAAGATTTAGATAGCGACACTTTAGATAAATGGTTTAAAGCTCTTGAGAAAAGCAAAATAAACCCAAAACACATCTTGCCTCACGATAGTTATCTTATAAATCTTGGAAATCCAGATGAGCAAAAGAGAGAGAAAAGTCTAAATGCCTTTATCGATGAGCTTCAAAGATGCGAGCTTTTAGGACTTGATAAGCTAAATTTTCACCCTGGAAGCCACCTTAAAAAGATAAGTGAAACCGAATGTCTTGAAAAAATCGCCCAAAATATGAATGAAGCAATAGAAAAAACTTCACATGTAAAATTAGTCATCGAAAACACAGCCGGTCAAGGAAGCAATCTCGGCTACACCTTTGAACACCTTGCTTTTTTAATCGACAAAATAGAAGATAAAAGTCGCGTTGGCGTTTGCATAGATACCTGTCATCTTTTTACATCAGGTTACGACATCCGCACGCAAGATGCGTATGAAAAAACATGGAACGAATTTGACCGAGTTGTAGGAAGAAAATACCTTTTAGGAATGCACCTAAACGACTCCAAACCAGACCTTGGAAGCAAAGTAGATAGACACGAAAGTCTTGGACTTGGCAAAATCGGCTGGGACGCATTTAGTTTTATAATGAATGATGAGCTAATGGATGATATCCCACTTATACTTGAAACGGTAGATGATAGTATTTGGGATAAGGAGATAGGGGCTTTGTATGATTTGGTTGAAGATAAGCAATCTTAAAACCTGCATTCAAAATAATCAACAAATACCTATCATAAAAGATTGTGTTTTATAAAATATTATATCTAAAAATAATATTTGTGCTAATATTAAAGTATTAATGTGTTATTATTACGCAAAAGTAAACCAATATGGAGGATATACTAAGTTTATGTTAGAAAACTTTATGCAATATTTTAAAGTTGAACTATGTAAAGGCAAACAAAAAAAGTCACCTCCACAAATACCCTCATGTAAATTTAGAACCGTTTTAAAACTATGCAAGAGGGATATTTTATCATAAAGAAGAGTAGATGAAAAAAGCAATACTTACAGTAGGAAACACATTAAGAGGTGATGACGGAGTTAGTTCATATTTTGGACAACTTTTAGAGAAAAAAGATAAGAGTTGGAAAGTTTTCTATGGAGAAGACACGCCAGAAAGTCAATTTCATAAGATTCGTGAATTTGCCCCAGATTTATTGGTTGTATGTGATGCAACAACAGGAAACAAGGTTGGTTCGGTTGAGCTTATTGACCTAAGTGATGACAAAGAGTACATGTACTCAACCCACAATGTTCCAATGCCTGTTCTTATCAGTTACCTAAGAAAGTTTTGCCCTATTGTCCTTTTTTTGGGACTTAATGTGGACATCATAAATGTCCTTGATATCAATCCTGAACTTTCATCAGAAGCTAAAGAGATGGCTATTAAAGCACTAGATAAGATAAAAGAGATTGATGAGGTATTTGACAAAAAGGAGTAAAAAATGCTTTCACCAGCACAAACTATACTCGGAATAAGCGACGGATCTAACCATAAAGCAAAAATGCCATTATTAAGCATTATGTTTCTTTCTATCATGGCAGGTGGCTCTATCGCTTTAGGCGATATATTTTGGGCACATGTAACTGTTGGCATAAAAACACCAGGTATCGCAAACTTCTTAGGAGGAATTGCTTTTAGCGTGGGGCTTTTGATGGTTGTCTTTTTTGGAGGACACCTTTTTACAAGCTCAGTTCTTTCAGGCGTAACAACTTATGAACATAAGTTGCCATTTGGAAAAATGATAAACTATTGGGTTATAGTGTGGATTTTCAACTTTATTGGTTCTATCATCATAGCTTACATGTATTACTATTCTGAACTTCCCATGAAGTATAATTCATACATCTTAAACCACTTCATAGAATTAGGCGCTGGAAAAACAAGTCTAAATTTTACAGCGGCTTTTATTCGAGGTATCTTTTGCAACGTATTTGTCTGTATGGCTATCTGGTGCGCAACAGCTGCAACCGATGTGGCTGGAAAAGTTTTGTGTATCACTCTTATCATAGCAGCATTTGTAGGTTCTGGCTATGAACACTGCGTTGCCAACATGTACATCATAACAGAGGGCTTAATAGCTAAAAATCACTACCTTTCAGCCGGTATGAGTATAAATGAGCTTTCAGAACTTTTACATCACTACCCAATCGATAAACTAAATAACCTTACTATAGGCGGGTTTTTGCTCAAAAACCTAGTTCCTGTAACCATAGGAAATATTGTTGGCGGAGTCTTTTTTGTAGGTATTATAGGATTTATCTCTCACAAACCTGATATGGATAAATAATCTACAAGCCTCTTGAAAAAGGGCTTGTAAAGTTTTTTAAGCAAAACAATTCACTCATGGTGATTTTAATATTGTCTTTAAATAAATTTTTTTTAAATTAAATAAAAAAACTAAACATTTCTTTAAAAATGACGATGTTGGATTTTATTAGATACGAAAAAGTCTGTCATACATACAACACAACAACATGACTTAATATTATCTACAAAATGAAATTTTATTATAGGGGATTAATATGTTAAAAAATGCTTCCATATCAACAAAAGTGTTGCTTCCTTTTTTTGTAGCAATTGTATTGGGGTTTATTTTGGTTGGAATAACAAGTTATTCTTATATAAGCGATTATGTTTATAATCATCAGATTGAAAGTTTTAAAAAATCGCTAAATGACCAAGTAGTCTCTAAAGAAAATGTTTGGCTTACCAACGGTATGCAGTTATCAAAAAACACTAAGTTAATAGATGCGCTTGCCAACAAAGACAGAAAGACCTTAACAAAAGCCGTTTCACATATACGTGAGTTTTATGCAAACAATACACCCTTTAAAAAAGTAAGTATTCACTTACTAGAGCCGTCTTTAGTATCATATTTTAAATCATGGAAACCAAATGCGTATGGAGAAAATTTCTCACATTCCAAAGCATACAATGAAGTTTTATCAACAAAAAAACCTCTAGTTACTTTTGAACAAGCTAGTAATGGGTTAAGGTTAAAATCTGTTTTTCCTTTAGTTAAAGACGGTCATTTAGTAGGTATTTTAGATTTTGATGGCGGCATAAACAATTTTGGTGGAAACCTAAAAAAATCTGGTATAGATTTTCTATACTTTTTAGATAAACAGCATGCTTCTATAGTAAAAAAAGATTTAAAAACAAAAGATATGCATCTATTGTCTAGTTCAAAAAATATAGACGAATCGTATATTTCACATGTATTTTCAGATGCATTTAGTTTAGAAAAAGCTATACAAGAACCTTTTGTCATGGATGATAAATATTTTTCAAAAGCATTTGAGCTTAAAAACTTTGATGGAGATGTTATAGGCTATGCTCTTATGGCTTTAACAAAGCATGACATATCTAACTTAGTATCAAATGCAACCAAGATGTTATTTATGCAGTTAGCATTTATAGGAGTTATTAATATAATTATCCTAATCATTTTGATTTTAATCATAAAAAAAGCTGTTACAAAACCGATAAACGAATTAGCAAAAATGTCAAAAGATCTCTCAAGCGGTGAACCAGATCTGAAAAAAAGAATTCCAATACAAAAGCATGACGAAATAGGCACAGCTATTATAAATTTTAATCTGTTTTTAGACAAGGTAGAAAACATAGCAAACAAAGAAAAAGAAGCACAAAATGCAAAAGAGGCGCAGGAAAAAGCTATACAAAACCTCAAAAAAAGCTCTTTATACGCGTCAATTGCAAACACCATGATATCTGGCATAATACATGATAGTAAAGATTTGCAAATTGCTTTAAATACCAATATAAAATCTATAGAACATATAAATAAAATCAATCTTAGTGCTAGCAATACAGTAAATCAAGTACAACAAGGCACTAATGATTTGGTTGAAAATATCAATCAAATATCACAAATGATGCAAGATGCAAAAGATAATTCTAATAGCTTATATCAAAATGTCGATGAGATAAGCAATGTCATCTCTTTAATCAAAGATATTTCAGATCAAACAAATCTACTAGCTTTAAATGCGGCCATAGAAGCAGCGAGAGCTGGAGAACACGGACGTGGTTTTGCAGTGGTTGCCGATGAAGTGCGAAAATTAGCAGAAAAAACTCAAAAAGCTACCCAAGAAGTTGAAATGAATATAAACATCTTAAAACAAAATTCAAATTCAATGCTAGAAAGCACAGAAAATACAGAACAATATATAAAATTATCTTCACAAAAACTAAGTGAATTTACACAAACTTTAAGTAGCCTAATATCCTCAGCGCGAGAAACCAAAGCTAAAAATGAAGAGATAACGCTTGAACTATTTGTAGGACTTGCAAAAATTGATCATATGGCACTAAAAGCCAACACATACAATGCGGTATTTTCAGATGATGAAAACATATCTTGCACAGACGATAAAAATTGCAACTTTGGCAAATGGTATTTTTCAAAAAATACAAAAGATTCCTTTGCACATACTTCTAACTACGAAAAAATTCAAAGTCCACATCATAAGATTCACAATCAATTAGATGATATTTTGACAACTATAAAGAGTAACAATATAACACAAAATGCACAAACAATACAAGACGATTTTATAAAAGTGGAAGGGTATTCAAAAGAGCTATTTAAAATTTTAAATGACCTAATAAACGAACTAAAGACCAAATAAAGGTCTTTAGTTTTATGGGAAAATAAAACCCAGTGTATTTAAAATGATTTAAAGCATATCCACATAAATTGTGCTTTAAATCTTGTAAATACTTTTTTAAATATTTGCATACAATAAAATAATAACTACATGTAAAAACTAAAACTCTACATTTTCAACAACATAAAGCACGCTTTTTTCAATCTCGCCTTTTTTTAAAAACTTTTGTTTAAGTCGTCCTTTTTTAACTCTTACGGCAAAATCGTCATCGTTTAAAATGTAAAGTTTTTTATCCTCTATAAAAAGTCCTTCGGGTTTATCGTGAGGATATTTTAAGCTTTTTACCAAATCCAACACTAAGGTTTTTTTAACAGGCGTTATGGAGTATTTTCTTAAACTTTTTATGCCTTTTTTATCAACTAATTGCTCTAGGGTTTTTCCTTTTATGATAAGTCCTAAATTTTTATCTTGTTTTATGTGTTTTGTTGGCAGGATTTGTTCTAAATTTGTAGCGTTTTTTAGGGAAATTTTAAAAATTTTTTTAAAGGCATTTTTATGCTTTATCGGACTTTTGCTATCTCTTTCTATCACTAAAAAAGTGTTTTTTGATATGGCTCTTATTTCGGAGTTTAAATGTTTTTTGTTTTCTAACATGTAAAGATATTGGGAGGTTTTTTTGGTTTTTAGATTTAGTGCAACTATGCGAGTAAGGCGAGTTTTTTTCGTCTTTTTATTTGGGTTTTGTAAACTTGCTTGCATGATGGCGATTAGGGTATTTTCATCTTTGCTGATAGCTAAACCCTCAAAGCCTTTGTTTTTGCGGAAATGTTTAAATTCGCGCGGTAAAAAATCAACCCTTTCAAGCAGATTTCCATTTTCGTCAAAGTGGATTAAATTATTTTTAAATTCATCACTTATCCAAAAAGTGCCATCACTTAAAACCACAAGTCCTTCAGGGTTTACTTTTTCTTTTAAATTTATTACATGTAAAAGTTTTATGGAGTTATTTTTTATCTCAAAATGTCCTATTTTTGGGGTAATTCCTTTAACTCCCTTATCTGTAACTCCATAAAATCTGTTTTTATTTTTTAAATCGCTAAATATAGATGAGCCAAATCCCCCTTGTCTGATTTCAATCTCACCTTTTTTAAATAATACATCATAAGGCAATGATATTTGTTTAACATTCATCATCTTTTCTCCTTGTAAAGGAAGTAAAAAAAATACTACATGTAAAAAAATTTTAAAAAACTTTTGCATGTGGATTATTTCTTATTCACTTGAACTAGATATTCAGCGATATATTCCATCTTTTTTTTATTTAACTGCATTGCAAACATACGCATTGTGTTTTTATATTTTCTTCCATAAGTTCTTTTTTTGTACCCCATCAATGCATCAAAAATACTTTTTTTATCCCATGAAGAGATAACTTTTGACTGCCCTTTAGCATTTTTTTCACCCTTTACACCGTGGCACGATATACAAACTTTATAAAGTCTTTTACCCTTTTTTGCACTATGGCTCAACTCACCACCAGACATACTACATGTAAAAAATAAAGAGCTTAAAAATGCAATAAATATTAATTTTTTCACCTATATCTCCTTTAGACTAATTATACCATTTATCTTATTAATTTAATCATACATTTAAATAGCAATATAACTTTGCACTTTATTTAAAATAAATTTATTTTATGATATAACAGACCAAAAAAAGGATAGATTTTTATGAATAGTTTTATCAATCTTTTAAAATCCAATCAGACAATAAGAAGACTTTTGAGTATTCAATTTATTTGCTATTTTGCCGTGTGGTTTATACACATGGCAATATATACGCTTTTAATAGAACTAAATGCTCCCGTTTGGGCTATAACATTAACAGCAGCACTAAGTTTTTTCTCCGGAGTTGTTTTTGCTCCATTTTCCGGAGCTATTGTTGATAGAGTTCCTGCAAAACCGATGCTTTTATCCATTTTGGCCGTAGAGATGTTTACGGCATTTTTACTAATATTTATCAATTCTTTAGATTGGCTTTGGATTTTCTTTATCATACTATTTGTCAGAATGAGTGCTGCGACACTATATTTTCAAGGAATAATGGCACTATTTCCAAAACTCCTAAATGAAAAAGATTTAAAAATTGCAAATGAGTTAAATTCACTTATTTGGTCTATTTGCTATACATTTGGTATG
>PDWI01000606.1_pt1 | contig 58423 bp, 52 predicted proteins | sample 1430891 | NCBI WGS metagenome assembly PDWI01 (sample SAMN01162508, study PRJNA174530) | Oral metagenome, whole genome shotgun sequencing project. | biome: Marine environment; feature: Marine mammal; material: Swab sample of the gingival sulcus; isolation source: swab sample of gingival sulcus... | reverse complement strand
CCTGTTACTGCTGCTCCTGCGCCTGTACCGCGGTGATCGCCACGGTGTTGACGATATCGGTGATCAGGCAGCCCCGACTGAGATCATTGACAGGCTTGCGCAGTCCCTGAAGCACCGGACCGACGGCAACGGCCCGCGAGGAGCGCTGTACCGCCTTGTAGGTGTTGTTACCGGTGTTGAGATCGGGGAAGATAAAAACCGTCGCCCGGCCTGCAACCTTGCTGTCGGGCATCTTCGAGGCGGCAACCCGGGGGTCGATGGCCGCATCGTACTGAATGGGTCCCTCAATCAGCAGGCCGGGAGAGAGCCGCTCCGCGCGTTCCCGGGCAAGACGGGTGGCCCGGCGCACCTTGTCCACCTGCTCTCCACTGCCGGAAGCCCCTGACGAGTACGAGAGCATCGCAACCCTCGGCTCAATCCCGAAAAGACGTGCGGTCTGCGCCGAGCTGATCGCTATCTCGGCGAGCTCTTCGGCGGTGGGATTGGGATTGACCGCGCAGTCACCGTAGGTGAGCACGCGGTCATTGAGGCACATCAAAAAGACCGAGGAGACGATCGAGCAGGCGGGTGAGGTCTTGATGATCTGAAAAGCGGGACGGATGGTATTGGCGGTGGTGTGCGCCGCCCCCGAGACCATGCCGTCAGCATGGCCCTGATGGATCATCATTGTCCCGAAAAAGTTGACATCAGTCACCGCGTCACGGGCAAACTCGTGCGAGACCCCCTTATGACTGCGCAACTCGTAATAGAGACCGGCATACTCGTCAAGACGCTCTGCGGTCAACGGGTTGACAATGGCCGCATCATCAAGGTGCAGGCCAAGACTCTTGATCCGCTCGCCAATTTTGTTCTCATCACCGAGGATCGTCAAATCAACGACCTCACGACGGAGAAGAATCTCCGCCGCCTGGAGAATACGGTCGTCCTCACCTTCAGGGAGGACAATATGCTTCTTGTCCCGCTTCGCCCGCTGCAACAGACGCGACTCAAACATCTTCGGGGTCACGATCGTGGTCTTGCGGGTGATGATCTTGTCACGAAGGGCAACCATGTCAACATGGCGTTCAAACAGTGCCAGCGCCTCGTTGATCTTGCGGGTGTTGTCCGGGGTAATGGTGGCGTGGATCGAATCTACCCTGATCGCCGCCTGATAGGTATTTTCAGCCACAGAGAGAATCGGAATTGTCTCTGGAAAGCCCTCGACCACCCGCTGCACCGCAGCTTCGGGGACAAGACCGCCGGTCAGCATGATGCCGGAGATGTTCGGCATCGTCTGCGATTCAACTGCAGCAAGACAACCGAGAATGATATCGGAGCGATCGCCGGCGGCGATAATCAGGTTGCCGTACTCGATCCGCTCAAGGAAGTTGCGCAGCTGCATTGAGGCGATCGTAAAGCCGCGGACATGACGGACCAGTTTGTTCGCACCGTAGAGAACCTCGGCATTGACCAGGCGTGCCACCTCTCCGACCGAGGGGTTGCCGAGATTCTCGTCATCGCTGATCGTGTAGACCGCCTGGCTGCCGACGACCTTGTCCTGCTTGAGCGCCTGCTGCACATCTTCGAGCAGTGCAGGCGCAACCCGGTTGACAACCGTACCGACAACGCTGGTACTCTTTTCGGCCAGCGACTCATAGTAGACCTTGACCGAACGGCGGATACCGTCAGGCTGCAGGTTACGTCCGCTGGCAACGAGCAGAACCGGAGCCGCAAGGTTGTTGGCGATATCGGTGTTGAGGTCAAAATCGAAAGAAGCGGTCGCTCCGGCCAGTTCGACGCCTCCAATCAGCACAAAATCAGCACGGGCGGCAATCGCGTTATAGCAGTTGAGGATATGCTCGTGCATCTCACCTTCACGACCGGTGGCGAGCATCGTATCGGCCTCGGTCGTGGTGTAGGCGTACATCTCCTCATAGTCGTACTTGAGGTGAAACTGACTGCGGACAAGCTCAATCGTGTTGTCATGCTCGTGGCGGCGGTAATCCGCTTCGATAATGGGACGAAAAAAGGCCACCCGTTTGATATTGCGGGTGAGCAGCTCCATCAACCCGAGAATGACCACCGATTTTCCGGTACGACGTTCGGTCGCCGCCACATACAGTGTCTTCGCCATGCTGTCCTCCTGCTGCAGATCGTTGTCTTCAAAAAAAGCCCCGCTCACTGTAAAAAACGGGGCAAACATACCGCTGCCGGGAAAAAATGACAACCTCTGAGACACACCTCGCCCGGTCTGTCGCTGGACCATTGAACATCCATGTTTCCGAGCTTCCAGGCGGCCGGAAAAAAGAGCGTGCCCCCGAAATCAGCAGCCGACGCGACGCACACCGTTCCAGACGAGCCCCGGACGCTGAAAAAGAGACCGCCGGCTGTCGGTATCTTGTTGAAAGAAAAGATCTTTTCCAAAAGAGGAGACGGACGCAGCCCTCATCGCCGGCCCGAACCACCCGCCACTGCGGCCCGCGAAAAAACCACAGAGAGCAGTTACTCCGTCTTATTGATCATCAGCGCGAGATTGAGCCGGCCACGGATACTGAGTTTGGAAAAGATATTGGTGAGGTGAGCCTTCACCGTCCGCTCGGTAATACCGAGACTGGCCGCAATCTCGAGGTTTGCGAGTCCCTGAGCAACCAGCCCGGCAATTTGAAACTCACGGTTGGAAAGAGCGGCAAGGGCGCCATCACGGACACTGCGCTGCCTCTCTCCGGCAACACGCATTTTCTCGTCCGGCGCCAAATCCTCGCCGGCGGTACGGTTGATCAGCTTCTGCATCAGGCTCTGGTTGATCCAGACCGAACCGCCGGCAATAACGTCGACCGCGGCGCGCAGATTGCCGTCGTTCATATAGCTGTTCCCATAGCCGACCACACCATTCTGCAGATAGACAAGCCCTTTGTCCTCATCGGGGTGATCACTGAGGATAAAGATCCGGCACCGCGGAGCCCTGCGGCGCAGCGCCTGTACCTTTTCGAGCGGCAGATCACGATCGTGAAGCAGCAGCAGGTCAAAATCTATTGTCCCGACAAGATCATCAAGGTCGGAGAGACTGGTCGCAAAAAAGACCGAAGAGTTCCGCGACAGCCCTCCGAACCAGCGTTCCGACAACTTTTCAACCGGGGTGTAGATGACAATATTCATAACTTTTCCATTTCGTTGTCAACGCTCTCTCAGAGCCTCCTCCTTTGCCCTCAGCAGAGGCTTGAGCAGATAGGAGAGGATACTCTTTTTCCCCGAAATAATATCAACATTCACCGGCATTCCCGGCATGATCAGATGGGGATCATTTTCATCTCCGAGGTAGTTTTTATCGGTACGCAGAATCACCTTGTAGTAGGAGTTGTCATGTTCATCGGTAATGGTGTCTGAAGAGATATGCTCAAGACTCGCCTGCAAGCCGCCGTAGGTGGTAAAATCATAGGAGAGCACCTTGACCATCGCCTTCTGATCGGGACTGATAAAACCGATATCCTGGGGCCGGACCCGCGCCTCAATCAGCAGCGTATCCTCAAGAGGAACAATTTCGACCAGATCCATTCCCGGCTGAATCGTGCCGCCGACAGTGTTGACCAGCAGCTGATTGACCCGTCCGGTAACCGGCGAGACAACACTGGTACGGTTGAGACGATCCTCAAGCGCCACACTCGCAGACGAGAGTGACTCGAGCTCGGCATAGGTCCGGTTGAGCTCCTGGCGCACCTGGTTGATAAACTCAAGGCGGCCGTCCTCAATCGCTTTTTTTGCCTCACTCACCTGGGACTGCAGTTTCGGAATCGCCAGCTCGGTACCGACAATCTTCCCGTTCATCTCACTCGCCTGGCGTTTGAGACGCAGCACTTCAACTTCGGAGACAGCACCCTGGCCAACCAGAGGTTCGGTCATCCGGATCTCCTTCTGCAGCAGTTTGTAGGAGCGGCGCAGCTCGGTCAGCTTTGCCCGGGTCTCCGAGAGCCCCTGACGGCGCTGAGAGAGCTGCTCCTTCAGCATCTGCTGAGAGTTTTCAAAGGCGCTCATCCGTGAGCGATAGAGCTGCTCTTCACGGCTGCCGATCGCCGGCTTCTCTTTTGCGACCTCTTCGGGGATGGTGAACTTTCTGCCATTGACCTCAGACTCAAGACGGGCAAGGCGGGCCTGAAGAGCAAGGACATTCGAGCGGCTCTCACGGTACGACGAGGCAAAACGGGTCTTGTCAATCTCGAGCAGCACCTCGCCCTTTTTGACCAGATCACCCTCATGGATAAGGATCTTCTTGATAATTCCGCCCTCAAAGTGCTGTACCTTGCGGATCTTTCCGGAAGGGATCACTCTGCCGGCGGCGCGGGTCACCTCATCGACCTGAGAAAATCCGGCCCAGACCAGAAAACAGAGAAAAAAGAAGAACACCAGCCAGAGAATAACCCGCCCTCCGGTCGGCGACTGGGCGAGGATAGAGCTTCGGATATCAGTGATAAAATCGCTGCGGTTCGGTGTTATCCGCATAAAAAGGCCGTCAGTTTTGCGCTTCACCTCTGTCCGGTGCCCGGCCGCAACAGCCCTGCTCCCGGCCGTCGCCTCTCTGCGCTGCGGGGGCCGTGTCGCAATCGCCTCTTTTTTCGCAGATTTTATCTCTTTTCGTCCTGATGCTTTCGGGCCTTGCGGAGAAGGCGCCGGAGCGGGGCGTGGAGCCGCGGCCGGTGCCGGGCGACGGGCCGTCTGCTGCCGGCCGGGAGCGACTTTCCGCTGCAGCTGCGGGCGCTGCCGCGTCCGCAGCTGCCCTCCGCCTGCAACGGCTGCCGCCTCGAGGACAACGGCTTTTTCCCCGCCTGCGCGCGCAGCTCCCTGAGCCTGAGATCTCTGCGGCCGACGACGACGCGGCACTGCGGCACTCTCTTGCGGAGTCTTCGCTGACGCCGCTGTTCTGTTCTGCTCTGCTGTCATCTGGGTTCCATTAAAACGTGATGTGACCACTCCTGATTGCGTCCAGCACCTGTTCTCTCGGGCCGTCGGCAACAACCCCGCCGCTGTCAAGAACAATCACCCGTTCAATCAGCGCCAGCAGCGAGGCGCGGTGGGTCACCAGAATAAAAGTCTTGTCACGGATATAGCTCTCAAGGTTCCTCTTCAACAACAATTCGCTCTGGTTGTCCATCGAGCTGCTCGGCTCATCCATCACCAGCACCGGCGGATCATGAAGCAGGGCCCGCGCCATTGCAACCGCCTGCCGCTGTCCCCCCGAGAGCCCGGCCCCCTGCTCACCGATCTCCATATCATACCCTTTCGGATGGCGGCCGATAAAACGTGAGGCGCCGGAGATCTGCGCAGCCCGCAGGATCGTGCCATCGTCGATACCGGGGGAACCGAGCACAATGTTCTCACGCACCGTTCCGCGAAAGAGAACGATATCCTGGGGGACATAGCCGATAAAGCGGCGCAGCTCGGAAGGGTCGATCTGCCGGATATCAGTATCATCAAGACAGACAAGCCCGGCCGCAGGTTGAAAGAGACCGAGCAGCATCTTGCCGAGGGTGGTCTTGCCGCTGCCGATCGGACCGATCAGCGCAACCTTCTCTCCCGGTTCGATCTTCAACGAGATGTTTTTGAGTGCCTCGATGCTCTGCCCCGGATAGGAGAAGCTGAGATTCTTCAGTTCAATCGACCCCTTACAGCCGGAACGGTGAAGAAAGACCTTGCCTTCAGGACGCTCTTCGGGCAACTCCATAATGGAGTTCAGCGTAGAGAGGGCCGCCCGTGCCCGATGGTAGCGGGTGGTGAGGTTTATCACCTGGCTCATCGGCGCCAGCGCCTGGCGGGAGAGGATGACAAGGGCGATGATCCCTCCCTGGCTCATCTCACCGGCACCGATGCGGTAGACCCCGAACACCACCATCGCCACCACCGAGATGTTCATCACAAAGTCTGAAAAAAAGGTGACCGAGGAGGAGTAGCGCCGGGCGGTGGTACTCCAGTTGGCAATATAACTGACCGCCTCCTCCCACGCGCGCTGGATCTGCCCCTCGGCCCCGAGCATCTTGAGGGTCTCAAGGCCGTTCAGCCCCTCGACAAGGATCGCGTTCTTCTGTGCCGAGGCGGCAAAGTTCTTTTCGATCGCACTGCGCAGAGGCCGCTGCACCGCAAGCGCGTAGATGGCGAGAGCCGCCATCGCGCACAGCTGCACCAGCACCACCGGCCCGCCGATATACCAGATGGCGATAAGGCCAAGGAGCATGAACGGGAGGTCAATAATCGAGGTGATGGTAAACGAGGTGATGAAGTCGCGCACGGTCTCAAACTGCTGCAGATTTTTCGAAAAGGCGCCGACAGATTTGGGACGCGCCTCCATACGCAGGCCGAGCACCTTGGCAAAGAGGCGGGCGGAGATCTCGAGATTCGCTTTTTTGCCGGCCTCATCGATAAAGTAGCTGCGGATCACCTTCATCAGAAAGTTGAAGCCGTAAACGATGCTGATCCCGATCGCCAGCACCCAGAGGGTATCGTAGGCGAGATTCGGCACCACCCGATCATAGACGTTGAGGGTAAAAAACGGGCCGGTCAGCCCGAAGATATTGATCAGCAGCGAGGCGGCAACCACATCACGATAGATGCGCCAGGAGGAGAAGACCGTCCCCCAGAACCAGCTTTTTCTCTTTGGAACAGCCTCGGCGCCACTCCCCTCTTCGAGCTTGAAACGGGGGCGGGCAAAGAGCGTATAGCCACTGTACCACGTCTCCAGCTCGGCAACCGGAAGGACCTGCTGCCCCATGCCGCTCTCGGGCATCAGCACGGTGGCGCTGCCGGCGGCGACATCAAGGCGGACGAGCAGACAGGCACGGCGCTCGTGCAGGAGAAGCACGGCGGGCAGTTCAAGCGAAGTCATCGCCCGCAGAGGCCGGTGGACAAGACGCGAATCAAGACCGATACGGGCAGCGGCCCGGGAAAAGAGTCTGACCGTCAACCGGTCATCGACAAGCGGCAGTCCCGCCCGCAGTGCGGTCCGGGTCGCCGACAGGTTATGAACCTTCGCCAGCTGCATAAGGCAGTCGGTCAGCGGATCATCGGCGGTGCCGTCCACAGTGAATTTCCACTCTCTTTTGATGCTGCTGCTCTCTGCGGTCTCAGCCATGCCGACTCCCTCTCTCCGGTTCTTCCTGACAGGGACGCCCCCTGTTCATCTCTCCTGCTGTTTTGCTGTTTTTCAGGAGACCCTGAATACTCGTGTCCATTGCTCCTGCCCGCAACGCAGGAGAAAATTCACCACAGCTATCTTATTGATATTTTGAAGATAAATTTCCACCTGCAACGGGGAAGATCGCCAAAAGAGTGATTATTCAAGGTTCCCTTCAGCCATTTTCTGCTACACTGCAGGGTGTTCCCGCAAAGAGGCGCAAAACACCACCCTGCACAGGAGAAAAAATGCTCTATCTGGAAAAAGACAACGACGGCAACATAACCGCACTGCACAGCACCCCGACCGAAACCACAACCGAAAAAGCTGCGGTCAACGACCCCCGTGTGGTCGCCTTTCTCGGTGAAAACAGCAGTGCCGACAATCTCTCAGCAGCACTTGCCTCTTCCGACGGTGATCTTGTCCGGGTTATGGAGGATCTTATTTTTCTGCTGATAGAGAAGAATATCATCAACTTTACCGAACTGCCGTCAGCGGCACAAAGAAAAATCGTTACCCGGCAGGATATGCGGCGCAGCCTTCCCGGCAGCGATATAATGGTAGACGATATCCTCTGAGCCGTCAAACCCTTCTCTTATATTTACCATTTATTAACTTATCAGCTCATCTGTCGGCTCTGACTCCGGCGGCGCGATCACATGCGGGCGATCGACACACTCCCCCTGCACCGCGTCGACCGGCAGACCGGAGAGGAGTTCACGCTGTTCTTCGGTAATCACCCCGTCAACAAGCACCCGGATATCGAGGCTGTGGGCAACCGAGCACAGTGAACTGATAAAGAAATAGACATCACTGCCGCGGCCGCTCATCTCCCTCGTCAGCGCACGGTCAATCTTCACATAGTCGGGCTGCAGACTCTGCAGGTAGCCGAAGTGGACCAGCCCCTGACCAAAATGGTCGATGCCGATCTGGTGACCAAGGGGTCTGATTTCGGCGGCAAAGGCGGTGAGAACATCAAGGCTTTTGCCGATGCGAAACTCCGGAAACTCAAAGTTGAAAAAACGTCTGCCGCGCCCGTCGAGCAGCTTCAACAGCAGCCAGCGGCGGAACTCGGTATCTTTGATCGAATCGGGAGAGATATTGAGGGTGAGCCGGGCGGCGGTAAAAACGTCGACCGGAACGGCGAGCACCTGCTCAACAATCCTTCGATCGATACGGGAGATAAGCTCGAGCCGTTCGGCCGCAGGAATAAACAGACCGGCCGGACAACTGCTGCCGTCTTCTTCAGGGATGGCGCTGAGGATCTCATTTTCGAGCACCTCCCTCTCCGCGGTGTTGGCGATAACCGCCCGCTTCATCAGGGTCAGCGGTCCGCCGGCGAGCACACCCTCAAGCAGCTGACGCAACCGGGTACGGCTGTAGGCCGGAGCACCGCCTTCGGCGTCCGTTTCGAGGAGAACCGGCTCGGCGGAACCACTGAATTTTGCCTGCCGCAGCGCCTCATCAGCGCGGGTCATCAGCTCTTCCTGGTCGAGAGTTACGGTCGACACCACCCCGCCGATGCTCCCCACCCGTTCCGCGTCAGCCTCCACATGAAGGCCGCGCAGCTGCTCGAGCCGTTCCTGCAGCCTGAGAGCGAACCTGAGACCGTCCTCACGTTCCCCCTCAGGCAGAAAGACCGCAAAGTCACTGCCGGAGATACGCCCGCAGACCGCCCCCGGTTCCGCTTCGACCAGCTGCTGCACAGCCTTTGCCGCATCAAGAATCAGCCCGTCTCCGGCACTGTATCCCTTGCGATCGTTGAGCTGCTGCAGATTTTCGACCTGAACCATCAAAAAGACCTGCGAGGTCGAGATTTCGCGGGCCTCAAGAGCCGCTGCCAGCTGTCCCTCGAAGTAGCGCCGGTTTCCCATCCCGGTCAACTGATCCTGAAACGCGTTGCTGCGCAGCGTTTCGGCAACGGCAGCCTGCTCCTCAAACATCGTCCGCACCTTGTCGGTCATCGTGTTCATCGCCACCACCACCCGTTTGAGTTCACGGGTCCGGGGAATACGCTCAAGCACCTGATAGCGCCGGTTGGCCAGTTCCACCGCCTGGTGCTCGACCTCGGTCAGCGAGCGCAGCAGAATCTTCAACCCGAGACCGCCGAGCAGCGCCATCACCACAAACGCCCCCAAAGCCCACCAGGCAGCGGCTTTTGCGGTTCTCCAGAGATTCTGACTGCCGTAGCCGGGATGAGAGTCGACGAGAATCTCTCCCCGTCTGCTCCACCCGTCCATGATCAGCGCCCGCCCCTGGTCGGGACGGATCGGAAGGCGGTTCAAAAACCAGGCGGGGACCTCAGGATCGGCTTTGGTCGATGTACGCACATAGACCTCGCGATCTTCGCTGTCGACAACTTTGATCTGCTGGTAGTTGCCGCGGTCGAAGATCGCATTGACCATCGACTCGACCTCGACCCCGCCCTCCTCTTCACGCATCACAGTCGAAAGCGACAGACCAAGAGAGGTCGCGGTATCCTGTGCAGTTGAGGCGAGCTGCACCTCAAGAAAGTTACGGGTAAAGTGAAGCTGCACCAGCCAGAATCCGGAGAAGAGGCAGATGAGCATGACAAGAATAAAGACCAGCAGTTGGCGAAATAGTGTCATAAAACGCTCCTGTTACAGGTTCCGCTGTTTCAGCTCCTGCGGCATCCGCCGGAGCATCTGCCGCCACATACTCAGGCGACCCGAGCTTGACCCGACACGTTTGCCGCGTCCTGTCTCACGCACAATCCACATGCTGCTGCCGTTAAAACTGTAAATCGGCAACAGATCACGACGTTTTGAAGCAGGTTTAATCTGTTTTATCAAGTTATCAAGAATCAGAGGCTCCGCACCACGGCTCGCATAGTACGCCAGCACCATGTGTGCCATATTCTGGCGCAGCGCCTTGACATAGGTGATGTTGAGCCGGGAGTCGGCCACTCCGAGACTGCGCAGAGTGAAGTACTTGGCAATCGCAAAATCTTCGCAGTCGCCTCCGCCACTGGCAATAAACTCAACCGGCGTTGCCCAGTAGTCGGTTCGCCCCCAGTGGATGCCGTCACTGACAAAAACAAATCGGTTAAAAAAGGCGTTGACCTTCTCAAGACGCGCCTTGTCAGTGCGACTGCGGTCGTTGTTAATAAGGGCAACCCACGCCCGCAGATCCTTGCCGGCCTGAGAGCCGAAACGTTTCTCGGCGCCGGTAATGGTTGCACGGCTGAGGGCAAAGGGTTGTCGCTGACTGCGCGACCACGCCGAAGGCGGTGCGCACGAACTCAAGAACAACGTCAGGAGGAGAACAAGAACAGGAGTAAAAACCGGTAGAGAAAAGGGGCGAGGTTCTGTCATGGACAGGTGGTTACTCCAGAAGATGAAAGCGCTTGCGTTCCAAACGACCTCGCCACGGCAGAAAGCCGTGGCGAGGTCGTTTGGGACAGGCAGAGCGCGGAAGAAGATCAGGACGCCGGTGACCGAACCTCCTGAACAGCTTCGACTTCATATTCAACCGCCTCGCTGCCGGTCTCTCCGGCAGCACGGGGTGCAGCTGTCGCCTGCTCATAGGCTTTGGCTTCGGCAGGAGTTCCGCTCTTGTCAAGACGTCCGTCAAGCTTCAGATTTTCATCAACTTCACCCTCTTTCGGCCACGGTACTCCGAACGAGGGAAGCAGCTGACCGATACCGGTAAGGATCCGGAACTCGGCGTACAGGCCGCTGAACTCGGTGGTGATAAGATCACGCTGAGCATTGATCCGCTCCGCCTCGGCGTCAAGGACGTCAAGCAGTGTCCGCTGGTTCAGAGCCCATTGACGGGCGTAAGTTTCGGCGGTACCACGCGAATAATTTACCCGCTCCTCAAGGAAACCCATCCGCCGCAGAGCCGCCTCATAGGCACGCCATGACAGGCTGATCGACTCGACCACCTGACGATAGGTGTGGTTGCGAATCTCGCGGGCTTCGTTGATCTGCTCAATGGTCTCCTTGTGGCGCGCCTGATCTTTGAAGCCGTTGAACAGGTTGTAGCGCAGGCGGAGAAAGAGCTTGAGATCTTCGCGATCCTTATAGAAGTAGTCCACCTCATGCTCCCAGCTTTTGTCGACCTCAACATCAATGATCGGGTAGTACTTGCTGGTCGCGGCTTCCTTCTGCTCTTCGCGGGCCAGAAGATCGGCATATGCAGACTGCAGTGTCGGATGCTCCATCACCGCGATGTTAATCGCCTCATCAAGGGTCTGCGGCATAAACTCTGCAGAGACCTCGGGACGGGTCAGCCCCTGTGGCAGGTGACCGACAACCCGCTGATAGTTGGACTCGGCATCAAGCAGATTCTGCTCGGTGACCACGACGTTGGAGCGGGCCAGCTGCAGCCGTGACTGAATCTGATCGGTATCGGCCTTTCTGCCGACACCGGACTCGGCGCGCAGCTTGATCTGATCATAGATCTTTTCATGAAGGGCCAGATTCTCATCGGCCAGTTTCTTCATCTCCTGCGCCTTGAGCACGTCAAGATAGACTCTCGCCGCATCAAGCGCGGTATTTTCTGCCGCAGCCCGAACCGCATAGGCCTGAGAGAGTACCCGTGCCTTCTGACGCTCGACCTCATTCATTGTCGCAAAACCGGCAAAGAGATTCTGCCGCAGCTTAATGTAGAAGAGACTCGGATCGTAATCCTCATCCGTAGGATCGGTGTTGTAGTCCTTGCCTACTCCAGCTTCGATATCAAGGGTCGGCAAGTAGCCCGAGCGCGCCTGACGCACCTCCTGGTCCCTCGCCAGCCGGTTGTGAGCGGGAGACCGTACATCCGGATTGGTCTCAACAACATTTTTAACAGCATCACCAAGACTTTCGGCCTGCCCGGTCACCGGCAACAGGCAGAGAGTCGAAAAGACCAGCAGGGTTTTAAATTTCACATGTTTCATTGCACTCCTCCCCAGAGGTTACATCTTTCATAATTACGGCATCAGCCTCTGCTCCAACGGGCAAAAGATATATTTTATCTTTTTCTATCACAATCAACAGGAAAGGAAAGTAAAAAAATGGTCTGGATACTCTCCCGACTGCAGACCGCGAAACCACTTCAGATTTTCCAGAAAACTGGAAAAAGCGTCCGCCCGATTTCAGATTTTCATAAAAATACAGCTTTCTAAACTTTATTTCAAATATTTTTACCACGCTCTCCGGGAAAAATCCCGTGATTTTTTCACTCGCAAACGAGAAAGTCCTTACAGAGTACTGCTCCCCCGGCGACAACACGCGGCCGAAGGGGGGCAGAGAGGAGAACCCAACATATTGAATTTAATCGAATATTATTCTTAGAAAAACAACAGGTTGCATTGTCGACCGCAACAGAGGTAAAAGATGCGCTGAGTATAAATTTTCTGCGTCACTGCCGTCGACTCTCCCAAACAACCTCACCGGCAGCGGTCGCAGAACAGAAAGACCCCGCAGCTGAAAAAAGGAGAATGTATGTTCAGAAAAGGAATCGCCGTTATCGTCGTCGTTGTCGCTGCCGCATGGTTCGGCGGAACCGCATGGCTGAACAGCCGGGCCCGGGTCGAGGCGGAACGTATCGCCGCGGACCTGAGAGAAGAGGGAGTTGAAGCCCGGTGGCAACAGATAAAGGTCAATCCCCTCAGCCGCACCACCACACTCACCGGGCTGACCCTGACCGGCAAAGACGGTCAGAGGTTCACCGCAGAAAAGCTTCTCCTCTCTGATCTTGACCTCGAAAACGACCCTCCGACCCATGCAACAGCACAGCTGATCAATTTTACCGCCCCGAAAGACGACGACCGCAGAGCAGCACTGCAGTGGCTCGGCTACACGACCCCGCCGAAAAAAGATTTCACCCTCTCCTGGCACTGGGACGAAGAGACCGCAGGGCTCACTGTCGATCAGATGACCACCGAAGCAAAAGAGATCGGCAGCTGCAGTCTCACCGCCACCTTCGGCAATGTCGACCTCGAAAAGCTGGCCGACCGCAAGACGCTGCTGATGCACGGATTGAGCATAACCCTCTCCAAAGCGACCCTTACCTGCAGCGACGACGGCGTTACTGCACGCTACCTGAAGGCGGCCGCCACCGAAAAAGACGTCACGATCGAACAGATCAAAAGCGAGATCATCGCAAATGTCGAGGAGAATGCGGCCGACTTCGGCGACTCTGCCGAGATCAGAGAAGCTGTCGCCGCCCTCAAAACCTTTATCAACGCCCCCGGACAACTCACAGTAACCGTTGAACCGGAGCAGCCCCTGCCCCTGCTGAGGATTGCCACAGCAGCCCGCAATCCGACCACTCTGCTGCGGCTGCTCAGAGTGAAAGTAAAGGCTTGAACTCTACAAAAAAGCAGGTATAATTGACATTTTTATGCATTTTTCGCGAGGTTGAACCGTACCCCACATTCCGCCCACAGACAAAAGGGTGCCGTAAACAGTCTTCTCTTTTGTGCCGTCGAGGCGCAGGAGAAAATGTCCCGCAGACATGTCTGCTCTTTTGAGGATACATTTTCGACTGCAGTAAAGAAGATGGACAAAAGACTGAGTCTTCAAGGTTTTCGGAAGCTCTCGTAAACGGTCTTGAATCAGGTTCAGCCTCAGAGTTTCTTTCAACCGGATTTGAGGCCGATTAGAGAGTCCCGATGCTGTCAATAAAAGACCTGAGCCGCACCGAAAAGCGGCTTCTCCTCCTGCTTCTGCTCAACAGTCTGTTTCTCTCCGTCCTCCTGCTCCCCTCTGCTGCCGGCAGGAGCATTGCCCTCGCTCTCGCCCTGCTGACCTCGGCTCTCGGGATGGGGCTGCTTTTTGCCGGAACGAGGCACAGCTCAGCTGTCCCACTGCAAACAACCCGCAGACAACTGCGAGCAGCCGCTCTCGGCAACCTGCTGCCGGGTGTTGTCGACAGCATTGACAGCACCCTTGCAGCCGTTGACGCCAGCCTTACCGGCACCGGTGATCTGCAGGCGGTCAGCGCAGAACTCAAAAAAAGCCGCCACCTCACCGCAGAGCTGAGCAACCTCAAAGAGCCTGCTCCGGGAGAACCTGTTGAGATCAGCCGCACCGTGATGGCAATCGCCGCAGCAATCGAACCGAAACTGAACGCCGCCGGAATAGATATCAGACCCCATCTCACCATCGGGCTGCCGAAGATCGAAACACCCGCCGTCGAGCTGCAGCTGCTGACCCTTGAACTGATCACCTGCTCGACCTCGGCGATGAAACCGGGTGACACCATCCACGTTCGTTGCAGCGCAAAGGATAACGGCTCTCTGCTGTCGTTTGAAGGCGCCGCCCTCCCCCCGTCCTGCACCGGCGATGCTGCCACAATCACCGGGATTCCACTGTGCCGCTCTATTGCTGAAGAGAGTGGCGGCAGCCTGCGCGTTGATGACTCCAGAGAGCAGCGAACAACCGTCCACGTCTGGTTTCCGGGGATTCCCCGAAAAGAGAACACCTGATTGACCACAACCACTATTCAGCGGAGTCTGCAGACCCTGCCAACACAAAAAGCCACAAAAAAATGTACCGCAGCCATATCCACCTCTACATTTTGACCTGCAGTGACGATAGAGTTTTTCGCCTGCAGTGATAAGACCGGGTACTCAAAATTTTCGTTCACTCTGCAATGAAATTCGGCGGTCAACCCGCCCTTTCGAATACACTGAACAGGGAGAATTCTGATGACAAAGACCTCATACACGATGTGCGGCATGTGTACTGTCCGCTGTCCGATGCGGGTGGAGACCGCCGGTGATAAAATTACCTGGTTTGACGGCAACCCGCACCAGCTTGGTGGAGCGCTCTGTGCCCGCGGCAGTGCGGCGATAGCCCTGCGCGAAGATGACCAGCGCCCCCAGACCCCGCTGATCCGTGCCGGAGCCCGTGGAGAGGGCCACTGGCGGGAGGTCGACTGGGACGAGGCGTACGACTATATCGCCGAAAAACTCACCACCATCCGCAGAGAAGACGGCCCGGAATCGGTCGTCCTCTCGAGCCGGGGCGGTCCGTGGCAGGCACTCTACAAGAGTTTCATCCACGCCTTCGGCTCGCCGAACTACACCAACCACGACTCGGTCTGCGGGCGCAACACCCACCACGCAAGCCTGTCGATCAACGGTGTCGGTCGCAAGGGATTTGCCTACGATATCAAAAACAGCAACCACCTCGTCCTCTTCGGGCGTGACATGTTCTCGTCACTGCGCCTTGCCGAAAATATCCAGACCCTCGACATGCTTGAGAGGGGAGGCCGCCTCACCTACATCGACGTGCGCCAGACGATGACCGGCACCAAGGCGACCCGGTTCTTTCAGGTCCGGCCCGGAACCGACTACGCCCTCTCCCTCGGCGTTATCCACGGGATAATCAAACAGGGATATTACGACCGCGATTTCCTCGAAAAGTATGTCAGCGGCTTTGAGGAACTGTGCACCTTTATCGAGCAGTACACCCCGGCGTGGGCGGCCAGGATGTGCAACGTCAAAGAGAAGGATATTCTCGACTTTATTGAAGAGATCGGCGAAGACCGGCCGGCGGTCATCTTTCACCCCGGCTGGAATCTCGCCCGCTACCGGGACTCATTCTACTCGAGCCGTGCCCAGCATATTCTCAACATCCTGATGGGCAACATTGAGACAAAGGGCGGCCTGTTCATCCCCAAGGGTGCCGGCGACTGTGGAGTCAAAGGGATTCGCAGCATCGATGTCGCCAAACCGGATATCAAACGTGCCGACGGTATCGGCTGGAAGTACCGCCACTTCGACAAGGGGCCGGGTCTTGTCCATCTCACCTACGATGCGATTGCCAGCGGCGAGCCCTATCCGATCCGGGCGTGGATCGCAATGCGGCACGACCTCCTCTCGGGGATGCCCGATCCCGAAAGGCAGAAGCAGCTGCTCGACCGACTTGACCTGCTGGTCTCGATCGACACCAACTACAGTGAGTTCGGCTGGTTTGCAGATGTGATCCTGCCCGAATCCACCTTTCTTGAACGCGACAACTTCATCGTCCAGCAGAAGGGGCTCAAACCCCGACTTGCCCGCCGGCAGATGGTACTGCCGCCGAAGTACAACACCCGTGCCGGCTGGGAGATCTTCCGTGACCTCGGACGCCATCTCGGTATGGACGACTTCCTTCCCTTTGAGACCATCGACGAGTTCTGGAACTGGCAGCTGGAACCGACCGGCCACAGCGTTGAAGAGTTTGATGACAAGGGCTTTATTGAACTCACCGACACCCCGGTCTGGTTCGATCGCGACAATCTTGACGGCAAATTCAAGACACCATCCGGAAAGATTGAGATCATCAGCAGCAAACTCACCGATGCCGGCCTCCCGTCGCTTGCCCCCTTTGAGGAACCGGTAAAACCGGAGGAGGGCTTCTTCCGCCTGATCTACGGCAAGGTCGCGGTCCACACCCAGGGACATACCACAAACAACCCTCTGCTCGTCGAACAGATGCCGACCAACTGTCTGTGGATTAACACACGGGTGGCGAAAAAGCTCGGGATCAAAAGCGGTGATCTCGTCGATATTACCGCCGCTGACGGCGGCTACACCGCCACCATCCCGGCGCATGTCACCGACTTTATCCACCCCGAAGCGGTACACACAACCCACGGTTTCGGCAAGGCGATTCCGCGCCAGCGCCGCAGCTTCAACGCCGGTGCCTCCGATCAGAAGCTGATGCGCGGCTCTCTTGCCAACTGGGATCGCGCCGGAGGCTGTATCAACCTCTGTGAAAACTTTGTCCGGATCGAAAAGAGCCTGCGCAACAATACCAAAAAAATCGCCATCTGAGACGACAACACCAACCCTTTCCGGGAGACCCCGATGAAAAAATACAGCCTTCATCTCAACAGCAGCCGCTGCATCGCCTGTCATGGCTGTGAAGTACACTGTAAAGTCAACAAAGGGCTGCCCCCGGGCGTCCTCCTCTGTGAGATTGAGACCAGCCCGATGGTGATGTGCGGCGGTGTGCCGAAAGTGGAAGCGACCTTCACCTCCTGCCGCCACTGTGAAAACCCGCTCTGTGTCGATGTCTGTCCGACCGGCGCAATGGTGGTGCGGAAAGACGGCATCGTCTATATAGATGAGGAGAAGTGCATCGGCTGCATGCTCTGTGCCCGGGCCTGTCCGTGGGATGTGCCCCAGAAACATCCGCAGGCGAAAAAAGCGGTGAAATGTGATCTCTGTTATGAACGTATTGACGCAGGCAAAACCACCGCCTGTGCCGCCAAATGTGCAACCCATGCCCTGAAACTGGTGCGCCTTGAAGAGCAGTGAGCCTGTGAAAGCGATACTCTACGCCCTCGTCACCGGTGTTGTCGGCATCGTGCTGCTGCTCGGCTTCTTCTCTCTGTTTACCGCACCGGAGGGGATGCCGATGCTGGTGCCGCCGGCTGTCGGTTTCAACGCCCTGGTCGGCGGCTGGAATCTTGGCCTGCGCACCCCGAAACAGCAGCCGCTGCCGGGCGTGCCGCTGCTGGTGGCGGTGCTCTTCACCATGTGCGGTACGGCTCTTCTGTGGTTCTTCTGCCCGTGGCTGGCGGACCCCTCCGGGTTCAAACCGCTTCTCGGGACAGCGCTGGTAAGTTTTCTCTGTGGCTGGGCAGGTCTGCGAATCGGGGTCTGGATCGCCCGCCGCAGTCGTGAGCTGAACCAGAGCAACGAAGATCGTCGATAAGCCGATGTTTTGTTTGCAAAAAAAACGAATCACCCCGCTGTTTGCAAAAGGGGTTTTCGGTGTGTTAAAACCGCGGTGCAACTCCCGCACCGTAACTGCTGCTCTATCTACAAAAGGAGAAAACATGAAACTTCGTATTGTCGCAGCAGCTCTGGCCCTGCTCTTTGCAGGCGTCGGCTCTGCTGCAGCGGAAACAAAAATCACCACAGAGGGGAAGGCCGGAGATGTCGTCACCTTCGAGGGACAGATCGCCCCCGGCAGTGAGCTCTACCTCACCATCGCCGAGCAGACGCAGTACAAACCGGCCGACTCGACCCTCCCCCATGAGAAGACGAAATTTGCCTCACTGGTAAAGAAGAAGGGCTTTACAGAGCAGACCTCAATTCCGCCCCTCTTCTACGTTATCACCAGTAACCCGGACGCCTTCGGAGAGACCAGAAAGATCGGCTTCGGCGGCCCCTCCTTCATCTTCGACAAAGGTGAGGGGATCTACTCGACGACGATGTTCGTCCTCAAGAAAGAGTTCGACACCCTTGAGCCGGCCGCAAAAGCGGCTCTCGGCCCGATCCAGACTGCCGATCAGTGGAACATGATGCGCTGGGCTCACGAGAGCAGCTACGGAATCAACACCATCGTCAAAGAGGGGAACCGTGTCGGCAAAGTGGTTGTCTTTGCCCGCTCGGTTATCGGTTCTGAGAGCAGCGGCAACTACTGGGACAAGGGCACAGTCGTCAACCTCGACAAGACCACCGGGAAATTTACCGCCACCTTCAAGAGCTACCGTGACACCCCGCCTGAGACCGCCTTTGATGTCTACGTCAACGGCGCCAGAGAGGGGAGCTTCACGATCGCAGGCAACGGTTTCTGGCTGGCGAAAGGATATCGCTATATGAACCCGCTGTGGATCGTTCTCGGCGCCATCGCGGTCGGCACCTACTTCTCAATGATCGGGGCCGCAGGTGGTCTGCTGATGTCCGCCTTCCAGATCCTTGCCGTGCAGACGGCAGGACCGATCGGAGTCAACGCAGCCAACGTCCTCAAGCCGTCAAACATGGCGCTCACCCTCTTCTCCCCGCTCGGCTCCTTCTACCGCTTCGCCGTCGTTGAACGGCGGGTGGCCTGGCCGGTCGGCCTCTCCTTCGGGATCGGGATCTTTGTCGGTTCGATCTGGCTCGGAAAATATGTCTCCGCGCTGCTGCCGATGAAACAGTACAAGGAGTGGCTCGGTGTGCTGGTTCTGCTGATGGGGATCAAAACCCTGATGGAGATGAGCCCGAAGGCGATGGACAAGCGCAAAAACATCAAGGCGATGACAAAGAAGTTCAACGCCGCGGTGAAAAAGGCGAAAGAGACCGGCGAGTCGATACAGATGGGGTCGATCGAACCGGTAAAAACCGGAATCACCGACTACCGCTTCAAGTTCTGGGGTGAGGAGTTCCGCATCAATCCGCTGCTCTTTGCGATCCTCGGTCTGCTGATCGGTGTCGTCAGCCGCGCCTTCGGGATCGGCGGCGGCTTCCTTCTGGTTCCGGCAATGACCACCCTCGGAGCGCTGCCAATGTACGTTGCGGTGCCCATTTCGCTGATCGGCACCTGCTTCTCGTCGATCGGATCGTTCTTCGGCTATGTCATCATCGGGTACTGGCCGGACTGGATCATCGCCGGGGCCATCATCATCGGCGGCTTTGTCGGCGGGATGCTCGGCAGCCGGGCACAGAAGCTGTTCAGTGAGATGCAGCTGAAGGTCGTGCTCGCCTGCACCCTCTTCTTCCTCTTCTTCCGCTTCTTCAAGCTGGAAGTGTGGATTTAACGGCGCTTTCTGAGCCGAAAAGGGGATCTTGAATACTCTTTTGTCCCAGTTCAAGGTTCCCGGAAGACGTTACCAGAGGAGCGCAGCCCCCGCCCCGCTCCGGCGCGGCGGGGGCCTGTTCCTGCGTCGCCTGCAGGCACCTTCACCAACCGTTACCCAAATGGGAGACTCTCTTCTTGACAGTCTGTGGCTGAAAATTGTCGCTGTTTTCACCGCTGCAGGCAACGTTCTCTATAGGCTGACCAGCGTGCTCCACCCGCTGGGGGCGGCAGCAACCATCTTCCTCTTCGCCCTCGCCGTGGTCGCCCTCACCAGAGTTCTCGACCGCCTGATCATCACCAGACGATACACCGATCTCGAGCAGAAGTTCCTCTACTGGAAAGAGCTGCGCGACCGGACCACAGCCATTGATGACCGGGAAAAAGCGGCACGGATGGCCCGTAATATCGACGAGGCCGAACTGAACCGCATCTACTACGACTACTTCTTTGAAGGCCTCCTGCTCGGTCTCGCCCGCCGGGTGATTCCGATCATCTTCGGCCTCGGCTTCATCAACGAATTCTACACCCCACAACGGCTGACCGCCCTCTTCGGCCGCTCCGAAGTGCTGCACGTGCCGCAACCGGTGGGGGCGGTCTTCTGGTATCTGGTCAGTATCCTGCTCTGTTTTCTGCTCGTCTCTCTGGCCAGGCGGTGGGTCAGGCGATACAGACGGAAACAGGACGCGCCGTGACCGGAACACGGCACACCGTGCACCCCCTACAGATTAAGCGCAAAAAATATTGCCCTGCGAACCTCCGCCATTTTTTGTGGAGGCAGTTTTATAAGCAAAGAGCCAATTTTACCTTTCGATACTGTTTGTAAATGGTCACAGTTTACCGCACAATCTTTCGGCATCCCGTCACCAGATTTGGACAGAAAAACTTCGGAAGGAATATCCCGCACGGTCGTTGTCAGCGGAGCAATTGTCACTTCATTCAGATACTCGAGGACAGAATCTCGGGTAAGAAGTAAAACTGGCCGTCTTTTGTCAGAGGAAGAGAATTTGTACCAGCGAATTTCACCACGTTTCATTCATCCCCCCAGATCTGTTCATCTTCCCAGACGGAAAATTCATTTTCTCCGGTCGGGAAATTTTCGTACCCCTGCCGATGTTTCTCCTCCATTTGTAAAGCGCTGTACTGTTCGACAGCATCACGAAGGGCTTTCCTCGTAAAAGCCGAACGGTTCATGTTGAGTTTACGTGAAATTTTGTCAACAGCCTCAACAAGCGTATCGTCCAGTGTCATCTGAACTGTTCTCATTCTGCACCTCTCAATGTATATTTTTATAGCTATAATATATATACATAAGGGCCGGGCAAATCAAGGGGTACGGCACGTCGTACCCCTGAGCGGCGGTTTTGGCAGGAAAACGGCGTTGGCGCCGGTGTTGGCTCCATGCTATAATCAGCCGGTCTGCCATTTTGTTTGAACAAATGCAGATTTCAACCGAGAGAGAACAGAAGAGAACTCCCATGTTCACCATCGCCGATATCTACAACATCGCCATCCAGATCGAGAGAAACGGAGAGCGGGAGTATAAAAAAGCAGCCGAAAAGACCGACGACCCCGAGCTCAGCAGACTCTACTCATGGATGAGCACCGAGGAGAAAGCCCACGCCGAATGGTTTGCCCGCATGCTCCGGGAAAAACCGGTCGAGAGCAGCAGCCGGCGGGAACTCGATGAGATGGGCCGCGAAATGCTGCAGAAGATCATCAGTGACAGCAGTTTCCCTGTCGACGAAAAAGAGCTGCAGGAGATCACTGACCCGCTTGAGGCGGTTGATTTTGCCCGCTTTCAGGAGCAGGAGACCATCGATCTCTACGAGTTTCTGAGCAGTCTTATTGAAGATGAAGAGGTTCGAGCCGACCTTCGCCTCATCATTGAAGAGGAGCAGGAACATATCAGAACTCTCAGCCGGATGCGTGCCGGCATCGAAAAAAGAGGATAAAAAGAGATGTCAATCCCGCAGCAACAGCTCTGCCGGGCGGCTGGCCCCGCAGACAGCAACGGTCTGCAGCTGCTGCCTCTGCGCGCAGCACTGGCTCTTGCGAAGAGTTTTCACCTCAACCTGTATCAGGTCGAAGAGGAGGCGTTGCAGTTCGGCCTGCTGCCGGCCCGTTTTGCCCGCAACCACAAGAGCATCAGTATCGACGAACAGCTGCGTCTGCACCGGGCAACCGTGGCGATAACAGGACTGGGCGGACTCGGCGGTGCGGTGCTCGAGTGTCTCGCCCGCAGCGGCGTCGGCAGAGTCATCCTGATCGACGGCGACCGCTTTGAGGAGAGCAACCTCAACCGCCAGCTGCTCGCCACCATCGACACCCTCGGCTGCTGGAAGGTCGAAATCGCCGCCGACCGCGCCCGCGCCGTCAACCCGGCGATCCGGACCATACGCCACCGCACCCGGATTACCAGTGACAACGCCGACCGCCTTCTCGAAAAGGCCGAGTATGTTGCCGACTGTCTCGACACCCCCGAAGATCGCACCCTCCTTGCCGACCACTGCTGCCGCAGTGGCCTCACCTTTGTCAGCGCCGCGATCTGCGGTGATGCCGGCCAGGTGGTCACCAGTCTTGCCGGCAGCAGCACCGCCGCTGCTGAATTCTACCGTGGCAAAAAGGCCAACACCGCTCCCGGAAACCAGGCGGTACCGGCAATGCTGCTTGCCGCCCTGCAGAGTGCCGAACTTCTGCGGCTGATCCTCGGCAGAGCCGTACACTGCTCGGACAGCCTTACCTTCTGTGACCTCGACAGCTGGGAGTATCAGCAGATTCCTCTCGTCTGACCGGCAGAGCCGGGCGAGTCGCCTGCGCGCTACAACGATGAATGAAAATCAGTACAGACGCGGTATCCAAAGTTTCCTCAGAAAATCAAAAATGCTCTTCTGAGAGATATTTTTGGCAGGAAGAGACCGGGCATCCCAGGGGATCATTTCACTCAACTTCACCCGTCTGTTCTCTGGATTCAGCTTCCCGCAAATGGCATATGAAAGCCGTCCAGGGTGAGTTGACAACTGCTTTTACAGGTGATCATGTGCAAACCTTTTTGTATAATTTGGTCATTTTCACTTGCACACCACACCATATTTCTAATAATTATTCCAGTATTATCAGGTGGCTGTTCGTTTTTGAGGAGGATCTAATTACTTTGCAAACTGAAAAGAACACCTTCTGTGGTCTCAAGGTATGCTTCAACAACAACTTACCAGCGTTGATGGATTCAACCTTTACTTCAACTCGCAATTCATTAAAAAGACCAGCTCCATCCGTATAAATACCTTCATCATTATAGTTTCCTGTAAGGCTTACTAAAGGTTTCAGGCGGCGCTTCAAATTCCGTACTTTGGTATGCTGCAGTCTGATAAACATTTCTAACAGCATCACGAATAACGTCCTGACTGTCTTTAACCATAATATAAATTATTGTATATGGGCCGTCTGCGCCATGTTGATAGATTTTTTCACCATCAAAATTTAGACTTACTTTTTGACTACCGGGAATCAATGTCTTTTCTGTTTCAACATGAGCAATATCTTTACCCTCGCCATCCTGAAGCCAACAGGATATATTACACGTTTGAGCTTGTTCAACCGATATATCAGCTTCAATGGTCAGATATTCATACCTTCCGTTGTTGTTCGTGTCGGTGCCGAAATCATCATAACTATCTGAAATAATGGTGCTTTTAGAGTCAAATTCATTGTAATGATAAGAAGATGTCGTAAAGACAGTACTATCAACCTGTGTTCCTGTTGCATCAAGAAGCGAGACTTCAAGTTGATATGGACCAGATTCACCTGATCTATTGATATCCTCTCCGCTGAAATACAAATCAACAACGGATGAACCAGTACCGAAAGCTTCTTTGGTACTTGCGAACGCTATTTCCTGTCCAGTACTCCCCAAAAGACTGGCTGAAACCATGTAATCGCCCTGGGTAAAAATAGTCATTTCTATTTGAGCAAGAAGCCGGTTAAAAAGAGTATCATCATCGTCATCAACTCCCTGATCTGATGAGGCCACAATTACAGCAGGAGATTCACCGAATTGGTTAGCAAAAATCTGAGGTGTTTCGCATGTCAGAGTGTCCAACACCTCACCCGCCGCATTGATAATCATCAAGTTAATGGTATATGGGCCGTCGAGTCCAGAATTGGCAATATCCTCGCCTGACAAACCGACTTGGACAGGCATAGTTCCAGGAACAGCATCAATAGAAACAGATAGTGGCATAACGGCATTACTATCACTGCGATTCGTTATACAGCTACCTGATGACGAAACAGAAGCACTGATAAACATCTGGCCTGCCTCGGTAATTTCCAGTTCTGATTCAATAACTAATTGGTCAAAACGGGCATCTGCATTATAATCTTCACCATAAGCGTTGCAACTATCAAGGAACACTGCTGCGCCCGGCGCGGATTCTGGCGCCCCTTCACCAGGGCTATGATATTCAAATTCTCCCCAGGACTTGCTTTTGGTTTTACCGTTTACCCTATAAAGAAAGTGTCCATCAGTAAGGTCTTTTCTTATTCTGTCTGGGGTAACAGACGTATCTCCATACCAGTTACTTGTACCATACCTGTTTATGAATCCATTAATATCACATCCCCAGGGATTTCCAAATGTTGGCTCAAAGAAACTGCCCGATTTTTTTCTTACTTGATGCATATTAAACAGCCATCTGCCTGTTGCTCCCCCTGGAGGATGAGCATTCCCTGTCAAGCCGTCCAATGCAGTTGCAATTTTTGTAACAAAACCTTTACTGTAAGAGTTTTTCTTTACACTTGTACCGGAAACACCAGGGAGATGGGCCGACGCATTCCAAACGTTTGAAAAACTGACATAATTTCCCAGTTTCGTTTTATCTTCAATCAGATCTTTCCACGATGGGAGTGGGTCTTTATCTCCTTTATCTCTATACGACCACCCAAAACTCGAATAGATCCCAAATGGAAGCCCTGACAAAACAGTTTCTCTGGTATTTGCTTCTGCGGCCCAAGAGACTGATTTATCCAGCCATATTTTTTCGGGTGGTTTGTAAACAAGTGCCGGAAGACCAGATGTCACATACTGGGCCAATGAAATACTCTGAGTTGAAATCTGGTTTTCATCTGGGTCAAAAATTTCAACCATAAGGTCGACAAAATAAATATCGACTGGCTGGGGATTATCAGGGCCGCATTCAGCAGCAAAAACAAGAATATTATAAAAGATAATTAGCAGTGAAACAGTGAGGCAAATATTAAATAAATTATGCGTTTTTCTAAATTTAAATTGCATGAGGATTTCGCTGGATTAATATAATAATCGCGACAGCACAGGTTTGAAAAGAGAGCGAGCTGAGGGTATGATTCAGTCACCAAACTCAAACCGGAGGCTGCCATGTACAAGCGCAAAGACACCCCATACCATCAGCTCACTCAACAAGAAAGATACCACCTGAATACGTTGATCGAAACAGGTTTTTCTGTTCGAGAAACAGCGAAGCGCCTGAGTCGCCATCACAGTGCTGTCTATCGAGAATTACGGCGTAATTCTACTGAGGATGTTTATATTCCCTGAGGAAGCCGGGCGACTGAGCCGTCCGCGTCGTCAACAGGCTGAGAAGACGCAAATATTCAGCCCCGAAAGGCTTAAATGAAGAGCAAATCTGCTCAATCGCCACTGGTCGCCGGAATCGCTCAGCCACCCCACGATTTACCGATGGATTGCAAAGGATCGGGCAGCTGAAGGTCAGCTTTATCGCCGTCTCTGGAGCTCTGGCCGGAAACGCTGGAAAGAAGGGACGCGTCACAGAGCCGGCAGGAACTGTATTCCTGAGAGAGTTGACATCAGCGACCGTCCTGAAGAAGTGGATTGCCGTGACTGGGAAGGAAATACTTTTTGGGTGATTTTGTCATTTTCACCTGCACACTACACCATATTTTCGATAATAATTCTATTATTATCAGATAGTTATTCGTTTTTGAGAAGAATCTATCTCCGCCCTCACTTCGACTGATTTACGGATAAACCGGCACTGAAGCGCTCTATACGCCTCTCCTCCGGCTGAGCTGCAGAAAAATCGACACCCGCTGTCTTCAAATATCAAGATTATAAAAGGTGTTCACATGATCGCGGCGGCTGTGCGATTCGCCGCGAAATTCGACCGCCTTCAACTCCGGAAAAAGCTCAAGATACTTCGCCTGCAGCTCCTGACGACGGTCATTATCCTCGACCAGATAGCCCTCAAGACTGCTGAGCACAAGGCTCTCGTCCTCAAGGGTCGCCACCACCTTCGGTGCCGTTGCCACCAGATCGGCGTGAACTGCGGCAAGAATCGAACGGCTGCGCAACTTTCTGTGTGACAGCTCGTTGCCGTCAAAGGCTCCGGACTCAACGAGTTCGGCAAGCATCTCAACCGCATCGTCGATAGTGATGGTGTTGATGTTGATCACCACATCGTAGAGGGTCGCATCCCAGGTGTCCTTGCCGAAGATGGCCAGACTCCAGCGGCGGCGGGCGTCATCGTCACGGGTGATGAGCAGGCGTGCCTCTTCATCACTCAACCCTTCATCCTCCATCTTTTTGTGCACCCGGCTCTCCATATCGGCGATCACCCGCACCTTGCAGACGTGACGAATATCGGGGACAAGGAAATGTCCGGCCATCCCGCAGTAGACGATATTGTCCTCCTCCATATGACGCAGGAAAACCGTGCGAAAAAGACTCAGATAACGGTCCTTTTCATGGCTGAACCGATCGAGCATCGACGGTGCATCATGGATCGCTCTGCGCAGACGCTTCATCGGCACCGAAAACTCCTCGCTGGTCTCAAGCAGCAGGTTGCGGGAGAGGTACTGAAAGCCAAGACGTCCGGCCAGTTTTTTCGCAACATAACGTCCGAGACTGTAGGTGCCCTGGGATATGGTGATGATTGCCATCGAGATGCTCCAGCAGTAGAGGGGTACGTTTACTGTTCCTGTGATCTGCCGATGTTCGCGGCGCAGCAGAAAACGGGCAGAAGATAAGATTCAGAGAGGGATCTCAAGGAGTATACCACATGTTGAAAAAAGACGGGAGAACCGACAGGAAGGGGAGCTTCCGGCAGAATGCCGGCCCGGGTGGTGCCGGTCGGCCTGCAGCTGCCGGCTGCTGTTGTCACTCGAAGTCTCCGACCCGATCCTGCTGCGGGAGCAGATGGCCGCTCCAGCGGTGTTCGAGTCTGCGGACAAAGAAAACGATCGTGAAGGTGAGACCCATATAGAGAACGGCTGCGGTCAGAAAGGCCTCCCACGGGCTGTAGTAGCGGGAGTTGATGATCCGCGCCGCCCCGGTCAGATCGATAAGAGTGATTGTGCTGGCAAGTGCGGTACCGTGGAGCATGAAGATCATCTCGTTCGAGTAGGCCGGCAGCGCCCGGCGAAAGGCGCTGGGAAGAATGATCCGCCGCAGCATCAGCCAGCGTGACATTCCACAGGCACGCGCCGCCTCAATTTCGCCTGCGGAGGTGGCGACAATTGCGCCACGGATGATCTCGACCGTGTAGGCGCAGGTGTTGAGTGCAAAACCGAGCAGAGCACAGAACCACGCCTCGCGGAAAAGAGGCCAGAGCCAGCTCTGCTGCATCCATGGAAACTGCCCCAGTCCGTGATAGATAAGAAAGAGCTGGATAAGCAGCGGCGTGCCGCGGAAAAAATAGACAAAGGCACGGATCGGCAGATTCACCAGCCAGCCGCCCTGCGCGCGCAGAACCGCAAGCGGAATGGCAAGGACAAGACCGATCGCCAGCGCCGCAGCGGTCAGCCAGACAGTATTCCACAGCCCTTCAAGATAGAAGTGCCACCCTGTGCTGATGATCGAGAGATCCATTACCCCTCCGTTTTGAATCCGGCGGAGTAGCGTTTCTCCAGCCAGCCGAGAAGCAGCACCGAAACAGTGGTCAGCAGCAGGTAGTTGACCGCCACCGCGCCGTAGAGGACAAAGGGTTTATGGGTCGCTCCGGCCGCCAGTTCGGCCCGTTTGACCATATCGTTCAGGCCGATGATCGAGACCAGTGCCGTCGCCTTGGTCAGCACCAGCCAGTTGTTCCCGAAGCCCGGCAGCGCGTGGCGCATCATCTGCGGCAGCAGAATCCGGCGAAAGACCTGAAAGCCGGTCATCCCGTAGGCGCGTCCGGCCTCAAGCTGACCACTGTTGACGGCAAGAATCGCCCCCCGGAAGGTCTCGGCCATGTAGGCACCGAAGATAAAACCGATCGTCAATACCCCGGCAAAAAAAGGGTCGATATCGATATAGTCGTCATACCCCACCTTCTCGGCAATGGCGTTGACCCCCATCTGCCCGCCGTAAAAGACCAGCAGCATCAGCACCAGATCAGGAATACCACGAACGACGGTGGTATAGACCTTTGCCGGAAAGGAGAAGAGCCTCCGGGAAGAGAGTTTGGCAAGAGCTCCGACCATGCCGAGCAGGATCGCCACCGCAAGTGAGGCAAAACAGACCTTGAGGGTGAGCAGAGAGCCGGAAAAGATCGCGGGGCCGTAGCCGTAGAGTGTCAACATGGAGGATCTGCAGGGTCGAGCCGGCGAAAAAACCGGCGGGAAAAGGCAAAGACTCCGCCGCGGCAGGCGGCGGAGTCGCACCGACTATTCGCCGTAGACGTCAAAGTTGAAGTATTTGTCCTGGATCTTTTTGTACTCACCGTTCTGACGAATCTTCCGGATCGCCTCGTTAAACATCTCTGCCAGTTCCGGCGAGTTTTTGCGCACCTCGATACCGACCCCTTCACCGAACCACTTCGTATCGTTCATGTCGTCACCGACAAATTCGTAGTCTTTGCCGTTCTCTTTCGACAGAAAACCGGTATAGAGCGCGGCACTGTCGGCAATAATAAAGTCAAGGCGGCCGGCAGAGAGGTCAAGGTAGCCCTCGTCAAGGTTTCCGTAACGTTTGATGTTGACGTCGTTTCCGTATCTGGCGGTGAGATATTTGTCGTGGATCGTCTCGCGCTGAACCCCGACCGTTTTCCCCTTGATATCGGCATCGGTAAAGTTCGGGTATGCGCCTTTTCTGGCGATAAATTTTACCGGAGTCTGATAGTATTTATCGGTGAACAGCACCTTTTTACGCCGCTCTTCGGTGATCGACATCGAGGCGATGATCGCGTCATATTTGCGGGCAAGGAGCCCCGGAATCATGCCGTCCCAGTCCTGCTGAACGAGGACAATCTCAACCCCCATTGCAGCGCCGAGAGCGCGGGCGATGTCAATGTCAAAACCTTCGATACTGCCGTCGGGCTGAACATAGCTGAACGGGGGATAGGCTCCCTCAACGGCGACCCGCACCGTCTTCCACTCTTTGCCCAAAACAGCAGTGCAGCTGAAAACAACGGCGGCGCAACAGAGAAGTACGATAAATTTTTTCATGACAGTCTCCTGTAGATTAACGGGATGCCCTGAACACAGACCGTTACATCATCGCGGCAACAAACATCTTGAAACGCTCTGTCTTCGGGCGTTCAAAGACCTCTTCCGGAGTCCCGTCCTCGATAATCAACCCTTTTTCGAGGAAGATAACCCGGGAACTGACCTCACGGGCAAAACCGAGTTCGTGAGTAACAACAATCATCGTCCGCCCCTCGTGGGCAAGATCACGCATCACCTGCAACACCTCACCGACCAGTTCGGGATCAAGCGCCGAGGTCGGTTCATCAAAGAGGATCACCTCGGGTTCGATACAGAGCGCCCGGGCGATCGCCGCCCGCTGCTGCTGCCCGCCCGAGAGGTGGATCGGATAGGCGTCGAGCTTGTCGCCGATCCCGACCTTTTCGAGACAGCCGATTGCCTGCTCCCGGACCTCGGCGGAATTGCGCTTGAGGACATGCACCGGGGCCTCCATGACGTTTTCGAGGATGGTCATGTGAGACCAGAGGTTGAACTGCTGAAAGACCATCGCCAGCCGGGAGCGGATGCGCTCGACCTGGCGCATGTCACCGGGGGTACTGACCCCGTTTTTGAGGCGTTTCACCTTCACCTCTTCACCGGCGACCCGGATAATGCCGCTGTCGGGGACCTCAAGCAGGTTGATACAGCGCAGCAGAGTCGATTTGCCGGAACCGGACGAGCCGAGCACCGAGATCACCTCGCCGGTATCTGCGGTAAGATCAATGCCCTTCAACACCTCGTTACGGCCAAAGCTCTTGTGCAGCCCCTCGACAGAGAGGGCGTAATCAGTTGTCATTTCTTTTATTTCTGTTAAATGTGGGGAAATTCCACTCAGATATACCCATTTTCCGCGCCCAATGTCAACGGGAACAGGAGCACGGTCTCCGCACCCCGCCCCACTTTCTCCGGAGCCGGTCATGTCGCTTTTTCTGCTGTCACAAATCTTCGCCGGACTCACCCTCTGCTCGGACATCATCTCTTTCCAGATGAAGAAGAGAGACCATATCCTCGCCTGCCTGATCTGCTCGAGTCTGCTGCTTGCGATCCACTTCGTCCTGCTCTCACTGTGGACGGCGGCGGCGATGGCACTCTTTGCCGGGATCCGCTATGCCACCAGTCTCTACAGCAGCGATCTGCGGCTGGCGGCACTCTTTCTCTGCTGTATTGCGGTGATCACCGTCGTCACCTGGCAGGGGCCAATCTCACTGCTCGCCGCCTGTGGCACCGGAATCGGCACCATTGCCGCCTTTATGAAAAGCGATAAACGGCTGCGCCAGCTGATGTTCGGCGCCATCAGCTGCTGGCTGTGCCACAACATTATCGTCGGCTCACCGGGGGCTGTTATCGTCGAACTGGTCTTTATGACCTCAAACATCACCGGCTATCTTCGCCACTGCGTCATCAACAGCACAGCGGCTGAAAAAGAGCCATAACCCCTCTTTCTGATGAGTTTTTCTGTTTTCTGTTTTACACTGTCAGCTCACAACCGAACTACAGGGAGGGCGTGCAGCGACAATCCCGGCACCCCGGTGTGTTCAGCAATCATCAGCAGAGAAGCTCTGCTGGCAACGACTGGAACTGATCGATTCTGCAGGTATTTTTTATGACCGCTACAGAGAACCGCGGCGACCGCTTCAGCCGCAGTCGCCAGCTCCTCGGCGAGACCGCCTTTGCCCGCGTTGCGGGTGCAGAGGTCTGCGTTGTCGGGATTGGCGCAGTCGGCGGCTATGTGGTCGAAGCCCTCGCTCGCGGCGGTGTCGGCAGACTGCGGCTGGTCGACTTTGATACCGTCGCCACAAGCAACATCAACCGTCAGATCCTCGCCCTCGATTCGACTGTCGGCCGCAGCAAGGTCGCTCTCGCCGCAGAACGTATTCACGCGATCAACCCCCGCTGCAGCGTCGAGACCCGCGAACTCTTCTGCGCCAGCAGCACCGTCGACGAGATCCTCTCCCCGGCTCCCGACCTGGTCATTGATGCAATCGACGCCCTCAACCCCAAGACCGATCTGCTCGAGGCGGCGTGGCGGCGGCAGCTGCCGTTGCTCAGTTCAATGGGAGCAGCTCTGCGCACCGACGCAACCGCGGTACGCAGCGGCGATCTCTTCTCGTCGAGCGGCTGCCCGCTGGCACGTCACCTGCGGCGACGCCTGCGGCGGCGGGGAATTGACCACGGTATCGCCTGCGTCTATTCGACCGAAAAGGTGACAACCGGTATCGGCGACCGCGAAGATTTCGGCGATCACGGGCGCGGACGCAACATCCTCGGCAGCCTGCCGACCATCCCCGGGATCTTTGGTCTTACCCTCGCCAACAGCGCCCTGCTCCACCTCGCCGGACAACATCGACTGCACCACTGACAGATGGACTATCAGGGAGATATCTACCGGCCGCCGGCTGAAGCGAATTCAATCCTGCTCCAGGTCACCTGCGGCTGCGCTCACAACCGCTGCAGTTTCTGCGAGATGTACCGCCACCAGCCTTTTCGAGTCAAAAAGATGGCGACGATCATCGCCGATATCAATGAGGCGGCACACCGGTTCTCCGCCCGGCGCAAGCTCTTTCTCTGTGATGGTGACGCGCTTGCGATGCCGCATCAGGAGCTGGTAAAAGTCCTCACCACAATCGGTGACAGGCTTCCCGGTCTCGCCCGGATCTCGACCTACGCCAGCGTCCGTTCCGCAGCAAAAAAGAGCGACAGTGAGCTGGCGGAGCTGGTCTCGCTCGGCCTGACCATGGCCTATGTCGGAATTGAGTCCGGTGATGATCTCACCCTTGCCGCGATCAACAAAGGCGCCGACAGCGCCACGATGATCACCCAGTGCGCCCGCCTCCACAAGGCGGGCTTCAAACTGTCACTGACCGTCATCCTCGGAATTGCCGGCGTTGAGCGCTCGGCAGTACACGCGGCAGAGACCGGGCGGGTCCTCAGCGCCATTGATCCAAGATTCGCCGCCGCCCTCACCCTGATGCTCACCCCCGCAACCCCACTCTACGCCGCATGGAGGGCGGGACGCTTCGACCTGCCCGGGCCCCGGCGGATACTCGGTGAACTGCAACAGATGATCGCCGCAACCGACCTCAGCGGCGGCCTTTTCCATGCCAACCACGCCTCAAACTATCTGCCGATAACAGCACGGCTGCCGCGTGACAAAGAGCGGGTACTGACTGAAATTGACGCCGCTCTGCGCGGAGAACGGGCGCTGAAGGCTGACTGCATGCGCGGACTTTAGCCAGAGAGACCGGCAGCCTCTGCCTCAGCAGATCGGACATCAAGAGACAGTGTCACCCGAATTCGACAGCGCCAGGAGACCGTTCAGAACGTCCACGTTGCTCCGGCAGTAACGAGCAGCGCCGAGACATTGCTGAACTCGCCATAGACGGTACCGGCCGGATCGGTGGTCGACGAGCGGTCCTCCTTGTAGTCAAAGAGGGCGCTCAGCCCCAGCTCAAGGCGATCACTGACCTGCAGCCGGCCGCCGGCAGAGTAGATCCAGGCGTGGGCATCGGGCACCGAAAAGTCAAGGGTGTGATCGGGAACCGGCGACTGATCATAGGCAAAACCGGCCATCAGAGTGAGGATCCTGGTTGCCTGCCAGCTGACTCCGAAGCGGAAGGCATTCGAATCATCCCAGTCACGCACCACCGGCGCTTCATACGGGTTGCCCGGGATTGCGAGGTCGAAGTTCATATCAAAGCTGTCATATTCACTCCAGAAGGTCCGGTCCCAGGTCACTTCAACAGTGACATCTTCAGTAACATCCCATGCGGCAGAGACTGACAGCACCGCCGGTGCCGGGATCGACAGTTCGGCTCCGGCGCTCAGTCTGGTCCCCATCAGGTTGAGATCAATATCATCGTCAAACTGAAAATCAACATAAGAGCGCCAGGTCACCGCAAGATCAACGCCCTTGGTCGGCCGCACATTTACCGCCGCATTCCAGCCCCACTCGACGGTATCGGTCTCGACCGAGCGGGAGACCTCCCGGCCGATCACCGAGGCATCACTTTTCACCGCCCCTTCCGCAAAAAGAAAACGTGGACCGACAGCGACCGAGACAACATCCCCAAAGTTCCAGGAGACTGTCGGATTGACCTCAATCACCCGCAGCGAAAACTCTTCAACAAAGGCCTTGCCGTACCCTGTATCCCAATGCTTGGCAAGACCGTAGGGGGCAGTGACGGCAAGACCGAAACGGGCGCCGCCAAAATCGGGGGAGACGACAAAACCGGTAGGGACAAAGAAATGCTCATCGTCAGATTCATCACTGTACACCGGCGAGCGGCCGTCATCATACTGCACCGGCGTCAGATAGATGTAGGTAGTGGCGAACTCAAGCTGCCAGCAGTCTTCGAGAAAACTCATCTTTGCCGGGTTCAACCAGGCCGCATCCGCATGGGTCACCGACGCGATCGACGCCCCGGCTTTCGCAATGCTGTCAACAGACTGTTCCGGAATCCGCCAGCCGGAGGCAAGCGATGAGACCGGGACAAACAGCAGCGCCGCAGCAGCACAGACAAGATATCTTTTCACAGCTGTCCTCCTCAAAAAAAGTCTTTTTTTTCATCTAAAACAGAAGCACATTACGCCGTCCTCGTTTATATTTCGTTGACCAGCGTAAAAAGTTTTTTATCCTATAACAGGTTCCCGAAGGCGGCAAGGAAAAACTTTTTTGTTTACAGCCCCGCAGGCTTTGCCCGTAACTGCCACCCGGACTTTTTTCAGAAATTCAAAAAATTCCCGACCTTCGCTGACCAAAAAGAGAGACACAATGGACAAATACGGATACATAGGACGCAAGCTGAAACAGCCAAAACTCGCCGAGACGCCGGCGATTATCATCGTCAATTTCGGCACCACCAGCCGCAGTGAGGCTGTTCTTGAACTCTTTACCAATGAACTTGCAGAACGATACGCACAGTATCGCATCTTCCACGCCTTTACGTCGGCAGTGATCCGCTGCCATACCGGAAACCCGAGCCTTCATGAGGCACTTGCCCGCGCCGAAGCCGAAAATTTTCGCCGGGTGGTCGTTCTGCCGCTGCAGATCTTTCCCGGGACCGAGTACCAGCAGATACGGGAGACCTGCCAATTCTTCCCGGGTCTTCGCGTCTTTCTCGGTGAAACTCTGATGCACCGCTGGAACTTTGTTGACGAGGTGATCGAGGTGATCTCCGAAGATTTTCTCGGTCCGGACGAAGGCGTCAACCTGCTCGCACTTCATGGGACACCGCTGGTCGCAGACCCGGCCAACATCGCCTATCTCGGCCTTGCCGATCTTCTCTACAACCGGTTCGGCAACGTCTTTCTCGCCGCACTGGACGGGATCCCTGACTTTGACGGTATCTGTCGCCGGCTTCTTCACCATAGAGAGGCAGGTAAACCGGTAAAGGTACGGCTCATCCCGCTGCTCTACTTTGCCGGCGTACACGCCGAGGAAGATATGCTGGGAGAAGAAAAGGAGAGCTGGCGCAATCGGCTGCTCGCCGGAGGCTGTCACGAGGTCGAATGTCCGACCGTCACCCTCAAAGGGGGCGAATACCTCAAGGGACTCGGCTGCTCTGCACGGCTGCGACAGTTCTTCTTTGCCCGCCTGGACAGAGCGTTGAAACTGGCGCAATACTACTGAACCTGCGGCCTTCGGGAATTTACTCCCGGGGAAAAATCCGCTCAAAATCGGTCGCCACCAGGGGGTAGAGGCCGGCCCGCATCAACGCATTGCGCAGCCGTTCGGGTTCAGCAAGGAACGCGCGCAGAAAGACCACCTCTGAAGCCTTGAGGTAGATATGAACTGGCCCGCTGATCCGCCCCTCAAGGAGCCTGTCGAGCACCGGCAGCAGCTCCATGTCGCGCAGTGGCAAAAAACGCTCCGCCCGCACCAGCAGGGTCGACAGCCAGCCGAGCAGCAGATCTTGAACCCGACCGCCGTCACGATGGCCGGGAAGCACGGTGCAGCCGTCAAGAGCGGCAAGCCGGACAAGACTTTCGCACCAGGCGGTGTAGTTGTCAAAACGCGCTGTCCCCTCTGGAACGACATCGAGCACCGGCGACGGAAAGATGCCGTCGAGCAGGGTGTCACCGGAGACAATCCAGCCGTCACCCTCGTAGACCAGATCACTGACCGAGTGTCCCGCACAGGGGTGGACGGTGATCCCGAAGCGCGCGGGCAGCGACTCCTCGACAATCTGACAGCCGGGTGGCAGCCGACGGTAAATCGAGTCCTCGACCCAGGCGGCATCAAGACGCCTGCGCCAGCCGGGGGGAAACCCGACCTCTTCAGCAAGTCTGCCCAGTGCTGCCCGCCGCTCTTCCCAGTGGACAATCTTCAGGTAATCGGCACGGGGCAGAAAGACCCGCACCCCCTGCTCCGCCAGCCACTGCAGCTGCCCCCAGTGATCGATATGGCCATGGGTGATGATCAGGTTTTTCAGGCTCGGAAGATCGATATGGCTCTCGAGAAAGCGGCGACACGCCGCGGTCGGCGGACCACAGTCAAAGAGGGTCAGTTCACCGTCGAGCTCGACGCTGTAGCAGTGAACCGGCCCGACAATATACGGCGTGGGGATGGTATAACTCCGGGGAATCATGGTCTCAGCCTGTCTGCTGTCATGGTCTCTCCGCCCTCTCCCTGTGGAGTGTGCAATGAACAGTGATAAAATCCGCGAGGCCAGAGAACTGCTCGACCTCCCCGACCACGTCTCACGCGAGGAGATCCGGGCCGTCTGTCGTGCCCGGCTCCGCCGCTGGCACCCCGACACCGGCGGTGACAGCACCGAATGCGCAGAGATGACCCGCCGCATTCTTGCCGCCCGTGCGACTCTTCTTGCCTACTGCGACAGCTTTCAATTCGACCTCAGTGACGAGGCGCTCAGCCGCCACCGCAGCGACCAGGAGTGGTGGCACGACCGTTTCGGCAAAAATCCGCTGTGGCGCAGCTGAACCGGCATCGCCGGACAAGTCGCCTGTGCACCCCAACAACAGATGGAAATCAGCACTGACGGGACATCTACGCCCTCACTTCGGCTGATTTACCGATAAAAGCAACATCGCCAGGCAGACGATCGCGACCCCGGGCAGCGCCTCCGGCGGCGGCAGCGGATTTCCCAGCAGCAGGTCATACAACAGCACCAGCGCCGGATAGGTATAGGACCAGGCCATCACCCGGGTCGCCCCCAGCACCGGCACACAGAGCTGGGTAAAGTAAAAGCTGATGATCGACGCAAAAAGGGCAAGGTAGCCGATTCCAAGCCACACCCCGACGCTGACAGAGGCCGGAACAAAGTCATACAGCCTGCCGCCGGTCACAGCAAGAAGCCAGCCGCTGCCGGTCACAAGAATCCACCAGGTGACAACCTCCATCGACTCGCCTCTGGAAAAAAAGCGCTTGATCAGCGGCGGATAGAGGCCGATGGCAACACAGGCAAGGGCAAAGATCCTGTCACCATAGCCCCAGTCTAGCGCCGCCAGGCGCGAGATTTGTCCCTCACACAGTACCCACAGCGCCCCGATCAGACCAGTGGCAAGAGCGAGCAGCAGCCTGCCGCTCTGCCTCTCACCGACAAGAAGCAGAGAAAAGAGAGAGGAGATCACCGGAACGAGGGTGTAGATGACGCTGGTGTTGAGTGCAGTGGTGTAGCGGAGAGCATGAAACATGCCGATAAAAAAACCGGTAAGGCAGAGACTGACCAGCGCGCAGCGAAACAGCTTCCGGGGGGCGACGGTAAAGGTGGTGCGCCAGCCGAAACGAAAAAGCATCCACGGACAGAAGAGAACAACAGCAAGCAGAAAACGAATCAGGGTGAGCAGCTCGGGATCAAGCTGGTCAGTGATGAGAGCTGCGACCACAAAGGTGGCCGCAATTATCAGCGAGGTGAGAATGATCAACAGGTGGGCGACAGCGGTTGACACCCCGGTCGCCGCTGTCGTCTCACTCAAATCGAACCCCGTCGGTCTGCTGCTCCTTCTTCACCTGGCCGATGGTCGACATTGCCGTCGCCACCATCGCGCTGATGTCGGTGAGATTGCCGGGGACAATCATCGTGTTGTTGGTTTTCGCCATCTGACCGAACTGGGTGATATACTGGCGCGCGACCTCAAGATTGGCAGCTTCGGTGCCGCCGGGCGAGTTGAGCGCTTCGGCCACCTTGCGGATCCCCTCGGCGGTGGCTTCTGCGACCATAAGGATCTCCTTCGCCTTCCCCTCGGCCTCGTTGATCCGCTTGGTCTTTTCCCCTTCCGAGCGGTAGATCGCCTCACCGCGGTCGCCCTCTGCACGGTTTAAAATCGCCTGCTTTTCTCCTTCGGAGCGGGCGATCTCGGCGCGCTTTTCACGCTCCGCCTTCATCTGCTTCTCCATCGCCTCAAGCACCGTGCGCGGCGGCTGGATATCACGAATCTCATAGCGCAACACTTTGACCCCCCAGTTGGCGGCCGCCTCGTCAAGGGCAGCCACCACCTGACCGTTCAGGTTCTCGCGCGCCTCAAAGGTGTTGTCAAGGCTGATCTTGCCGATCGCCGAACGCAGTGAGGTCTGTGCCAGCTGGGCGGCGGCAAAGTGGTAGTTGTCGATCCCGTATGCGGACAGCTTCGAGTTGACCACCTGCAGATAGAGGACACCGTCGACCTCAAGGGTGACGTTATCGGCAGTAATACAGGTCTGCGCCGGAACATCAATCGGCTCCTCCTTCAGATTCCGTTTGTAGGCGACCCGGTCAAAGAACGGCACGAGAATATGCAGGCCCGCACCGAGGGTTGTCCGGTATTTGCCGAGCCGTTCAATGACAAACTCGGTGCGCTGAGGAACAACCACCGCCGTTTTAAAGAGGAGAACAAGGATAATTGCGATCAGAATAAGCAGCGTGACAACTCCAGAGGTCATGGTAACTCTCCTTCAGTTTCAGATTTTTTTACCGCAGATGCAGGGCCAGCGGCTTCAACAGGCTCTTTCCCGCGCCACCTCTCAACCCTCATCATCAGGTTCTCCTGACGAACAATCGAGACCACCTCTCCCGCCTCAAGCGGTTCGGCGGCGACGGCACTCCAGAAGGTGCCGGCATATTTTACCTGCCCGGCTGCAGGCGGGGTGATCGCAACGGTCACAGTCGCCCTGTCACCGGGGGAGGCGTGGGCGATATCCTCTCCCTCGACCCCGACGCTGTCCTCTTCGGGAGGGGCGAGAAAACGGCGCAGCACCACTCCCCGCAGCAGCACAAGCGAAAGAAGCGAAGAGAGAAGAAAAAGAAGCAGCTGCCAGAAGATCGCCAGCTGCGGAAAAAAAGTGGCAACAACCGCAACGACAAGGGCTCCAAACCCAAAAAAGACAAGAACCACTCCGGGGACAACAAGCTCAAGCAGGGCGAGAGCCACCCCGATAATCAGCCAGTAGAGACCGGAATGTTCAAGAAACATGTTCACCTCCCCGGCACCGGATCAGTGCGTCTTCTCTTCGCTTTCTCTGCGTCCCGCAAAGAGACGCTGATAGACCTCCGCTTTGAAAACCGGAGTAACAACCATATAGAAAATGGTGACGATAACGTAGAGAAAAAGCGGCAGCAGCAGCTGCTCTCCATACCCGTCGACCACCGATCTGATAACCTTGATATCAATGTTGCCACTGTTGTCAACCACCTCTGGATTGGCCTGGACAATCTCGACCAGCTTGATCGCAATGCCAACAAACGGCCGGAGAACAGCGGCAAGAAAAAACAGCCACGGCAGATAGAAGAGACTGAGGGCAAAACTGAACTTCCAGAAGACCCGGTGAACCGCCCTGCGTGAAGTCTCAAGAGCCTCCCAGAAGTCAATACCGTGATCAAGTACCAGCAGCTGAGCGAAGTAGTAGCCGATAAAAAGATAGATGCCCGGAACAAAAAAAAGAAAAAAACCGATGAGGACAAGGCAGAAACCGACAAGCCGTGTCGTAAAGAGCTTCCAGCGGCAGTATTTCGCCAGCCCGTGAAAGACCATCTCCATCTCGAGCGAGTCGCCGCGGCAGTGACAGAGGGCGAGCCAGAGCAGACCGCCGAAAATCATGCCGCCAAAACCGATCGAGAACGCCATTTTCAGAGCAAAAACGAGGGCGCTGCCGACAACCAGCTCAACCACGTTGCCGATCATCCCTATCGTCAGCTGAACAAAAGTGCTGAGAATAAACAGGATGACCGAACCGAGGAAGATTCGAAAAAAGAAACCGCCACTGACGACGTGACCGAGCGAGGAGGTCAGGATTCCGACAACATCAAAGTCACCATCTTCACGGATCAGGCGTTCACCGCTCTCTCCGCCGGCCAGTGACTGCGGAGCCCTCTTCCATTCAGGCTCCTGCTCGGAAACATGGCGGGGAGATGAACCGGCAGCCGAAGCTGCCGCAGCCGGCGCTGCCGGCGGCGGCGAGACAAAGACGCTGCCGCAGCCGGGGCAGGTAATGCTGCATCCGCGCAGAGCGGCGTCCATGCGCCCCTGTCGGCCGCACTCCGGGCAGGTGACCGCAATCTTCTCTTCGGCTTCAAAAGGCGGCTGCTCTTCTCCGGCGATAAAGTTCTTCGCGCACCTGCCACAGCGGACACTGCGTCCGCGCAGAGAGTCATCGGCCGTTCCTCTCACCCCGCAATGGGGGCATTGCAGTTTCATCACACTCTCCTTGTCAGCAGCAGACCGTACCCGGATGCATTCACTCTCCGAAAACAGCGCAGTAGATGACACCAGCAAGAACAAAAGTCATCGGCAGAGTCCAGAAAAGACCAAGGCCAAAGGGTATCAGTGACACCAGAACCAGCAGCGGCATCAGGATAAACAGCAGCGCAAAGACCTTGAACCAGTGGCGGGTCACCGCCCGGCGCGAAGTCTCCATCGCCTTCCAGATACCAAGACGACGATCAACAATAAGCGGAAAGGTCATCGACCAGGCGACCATCAGATAGAGTCCCGGCAGGAGAAAAAGCAGAAAGCCGATATTGATCAGGATCCCGGTCAAAAGAGCGGCCCCAAAAAGCCGGCCCGCATGTTTGAAACCACGGCCGAGCATGCCGAAAGTGGGCTTTCGGCCGCTGGCACGGCTGATCGCAGTGTAAAGCATGCCGCCGGTAATCGCACTGTAGAGAAGCCCCGTAACCACAAACAGCAGCAGCAGACCGCCAGCGATCAACGGCGAGAAGTTGAGCTGCTCAATCAGCATCGCCGGATCAACGTCTTCCTGAGCGACCCCGGCGATCAACTCCCCGGAAAAACCGGCTGCAGAAAAGAGCCGGCTGATGACCAGCCAGTATCCAAACCCCAGCGGCAACAGCAGCAGTCCCTGAAGAAAGAGGATCAGCTTGACACCTCTGGTCTTCTGCCATGCGCGGCTCAACGCCCAGCCGACAGTCCAGTGGTCCTCTCTGCCCTTTCGGTCATCATCCTCAAAAACCCGATCCTCCATCGCAGCACGGCGGGCGGCAAGAATCGCCGCAGCTCCGGCACCGGCGGCAGCGGCACTTCCGCCAACACCGGCACCGTCAGCAATACCGGCTGCGGTAAACTCATCATCTGCGAACTCATCTCCGCGGCGGCGATCAAAGTCTGCAAGGCCTGGAATCTCCTCAAGAAAGGAGTCTTCGTCTGCAGCAGCATCACCCTCTTTGCCGGCAGAGTATGCAGTCTCGGCCGCCAGTTCGGGAATCTCTTCAGCATCGGAGCCGGAAAGCGGCTCTGCAGAGACATCGTCCGCATCAAGGTAGAGCTCCTCAAGAGGGGTCTCCGGAGTGGCAGCAGCGGTCTCTGCGCCGCTCAGATCACCGCTGTCTTCGCCTGTGGAACCGGCAAGAAACAGCCAGTGGCACTCGGGGCAGCGGATCTTCTTTCCCCAGTACGAAGTCTCAACCGAACCCGACACACCGCAGTGGGGGCAGTCGACAGCAACCATCTCGGCATCAGGGTTGACTTCCGGAGGCTGATGAGGTTCGGGAACCGGAACCTGGAAACTGCCGTCGCACTGCGGGCACTTCACCCGGCGGCCGGCGTAGAGATCTTTGACGACCCCCTTCACATTGCAATGGGGACAGGATATTTTCATAACAACCTCCAGAAGGGCAGAGCAGATACAAAAAGCAACGGTAAAGCAGCTGAGAGTATATCACCGACAGGCAGAAGCAATTTCAACCTTTTCAGGCTTCGCGGTGGCATTATACCGAAATTCACCCTATTATGAAAGGAAACCTTCGCCACCTCCTCTGTCACCAATTTCGGGTGTTGCCAGAGTCAGCACCGGCAGAGGAGAGAACCCGCTGAGGGCGGCTGTACCGGTGTCGACAACAGCTGCGATACCACCAGAAAGCCGCCGTCGACAGTGTCCTGACAAGACCAGAGTCCACGAAAAAATGGAAAAAACGATCATTGCCGCCATGGCCCAAAACCGCGCCATCGGCAGAAACAACACCCTCCCCTGGCATATCCCTGAAGACCTGAAGCTTTTTAAGAAAATCACCATGGGGCTGCCGCTGATCATGGGGCGAAAGACCTTTCAATCGCTGCCGGGCATCCTTCCGGGCAGGAGGCATCTTGTCCTCACCCGCAACAGCGCCTTCTCGTGTCCGGGAGCCGAACGGGTCTCGTCGCTGCACGAGGCGTTCGCCCGCTGCAGCGGCAGCAGTCAGGTTTTTATTATCGGCGGCGCCGAGGTCTTTGCCGAGGCCCTTGCCGTTGCCGACAGCCTGCGGCTGACTCTGCTCGACCGCGCCGTCGAGGCGGACACCTTTTTCCCTCCGTTTGAAGAGGATTTTGTCGAGATCAGGCGTCAAAAGTTTGCGGCCGGTGAACCTTTTACCGTCATTGAGTATCGCCGCCGGAACTGTGGTGAACCTGCAGACTCTTCTCCTGCTGCCGACGGGTATAATCGGTGAGGGCGTTGTAAAACGCACCGACTGCAAGTTCCGCACAGTGATAGTGATCGGGTGGCAGGGTCTCAAGCCAGTTGGCAACATCATCGGGAGTCAGCTCCCATGCATCGGCGAGACTGTGCCCCTCGATCAGCCAGGAGACGGTGTTGGCTGCGGCCATGGTATTGCAGCAGCCGTCAATCCGAAAGGTAACACGACGCAGGCGATCCGCCTCAACGGCGATGAACATCTCGATCGTATCGCCGCAGTCACCGGTGCGAATACCGCGGCCATCGGCATCCTCAAGCTCTCCGCAGCGCTCCCTGCGGCATGCCATCTGTTGAAAATGTTGTGAATGGCCGTCTCGGTAAGGGTGCAGTTCGATCATGACAGTTCACCGTGCGGGAAGAGGCCGCTTTGATATTGGCGTAAAATGGCGCAATGCCGGGCCGGTGTAGATCTGCCTCGGTCGCGAGATCCGCAGCTTGTGGTCGTGCATCTCCTTCCAGTGGCCGATCCATCCGGGCATTCTGCCCATCGCAAACATCACCGTGTACATATCGAGCGGAATCCCTATCGCCCGTAAGAGAATTCCCGAGTAAAAATCGACATTCGGATAGAGATTGCGCTCAATAAAATAGGAGTCCTTCAGGGTTGCTTCTTCGAGTTCACGGGCGATATCAAGCATCTCATCCTTCAGGTTAAGCGCCAGCAGCACCTCATCAACATGTTTTTTCAGAATGCGCGATCTGGGGTCGAAATTTTTATAGACCCGGTGCCCGAAACCCATCAGCCGAAACTCATCGTTTTTATTCTTTGCCCGGTCAAGATAGTACTGCAGCGGCCTGCCCGAATTTTTGATCTCTTCGAGCATCTGAATCACCGCCATATTGGCGCCGCCATGCAGCGGCCCCATCAGAGCGCTGACCCCGGCGGCCACCGAGCTGAACAGATTGGCGCGTGAACTGCCGACCACCCGGACCGTCGTCGTCGAGCAGTTCTGCTCATGGTCGGCATGCAGGACCAGAAAGAGGTTGAGGGCCTTGTCAATAATCGGTGAGACCATGTACTCCTCATAGGGATCAGAGAACATCATGTGGAGGAAATTGCCACAATAGGTCAGGTGCGGGTTCGGATGGTTGATCGGTTTGCCGGCAGCCATCCGATAGGCAAAGGCGGCGACGGTACGCACCTTCGAGAGCAGCAGAGCCGCAGTCTCTTCAAACTCCTCCCCGGTTGTCGGCACCTCGAGAACTTCGGGGTGAAAGCAGGAGACAAGATTGAGCATCGCCGACAAAATCGCCATCGGCGGCGCGTTCTTTGGAAAACCCGAAAAGTGGTGCTCAAGGTTGGTGTGAATCGGTGCATGGGCACGTATCTGGTCACGAAAGTGGCGCAGCTGGTCGCGCCTCGGCAGATCACCGTAGAGAATAAGGTAGGCCACCTCGACAAAACTCGCCTTATCGGCAAGCTCCTCAATGGGGTACCCCCGATACCGCATGATCCCGTTGGCACCGTCGACAAAGGTGATATTCGACAGGCAGGAGCCGGTGCTTCCGAGACCGGGATCAAGGGTGATGCACTCGGTGGTATCGCGCAGCCGCTGAATATCAATACAGCGCTCCCCTTCGGTACCGGTAAACATTTCGAACTCGTAGTTCTCTCCATCTATAGTCAGAGTTGCTGTCATCGAAGGTCCTCTTTACGAAGTTGGCAGAACAGGGGTGGGAACACTCTTTCCCGCTGAATCCGGCTATTCTATCAGGTGCAGCGGAGAAGGGCAACGGCGGCGGGAAAAGAGAGCGGAAGGAGGGATATGCCGTCTTGCGGGTACGATAAACAGTGCCGCCAGCTGTTTTTTCACGGTGCAGGAAGAGATGGCGGAAAGAGATTTTCTCCTGCAGCAACGCCAAGTCGACAACGAAGCAGAGGAGCCCGTGCCACAAAGGGCTCTCTGCAGAGATGCCGCCGGCTCTTTTTACCGGCTGATCGGAGCGGCAGACAGCACCGCCCCGACCAGCATTCTCAAGCTGCCTCCGGGTAAAACTCAGACGCCGAGGGCATCGGCAAGCAGCTCCATGGTGTGAACGCAACGCACCGACTCCTCCTGTTTGCCAAGAGCTCCACCGATCATCATCATGCAGCCGGGGCAGTCGACCGCCACCGTCTTGACCCCGGTTTTGCGGATCGTATCGACCTTGTCGGTGGTAATCCGCTTTGAGATCTGCGGATGGGTCAGGAACGAGTAGGTACCGCCAAAGCCGCAGCAGCGATCCGAGTGCTCCATCTCTTTAATCTCGTAACCGGTACTGCTCAACAGCGCCCGCGGCTCGGCAAAGACACCGCTGCCACGCTTGAGGTGGCAGGAGTCGTGATAGGAGACCGCCTCACTGCCCTGAGGATTGAGCTCGGCCAGTTTTTCCGAGGCGTTGAGCACCTTCTCAAGGAACTCGGCCGCATCCATCACCTTCGCGCCCAGCTCTTTTGCCTTCTCATGCCACTCCGGCTCCCCCTCAAGACGCTCGGCAAAGTCACGGCGAACCCCCATCGTGCAGGTCGGACAGATAGCGAGAACATAGTCGACATTCTCTTCACTGAAGGCTTCAACACTCTGTTTTGCCATCTCTTTTCCGGTTTCGGTGTCACCAGAGTAGAGCGCCGGGATCCCGCAGCAGCTCTGCCCGCGTGGAAAGACCACCTTGACCCCGAGACGGTTGAGGACTTTCACCATCTTGATTCCGACTTCCGGATAGACAAAGTCACCGCCGCAACCGACAAAAAAGCCGACAGTATGGGTCGGATTTTCGACCTTCTGCTCGTAGTCTTTGAACAGCGAACGGAACGACTTCGGCGCAATCGCGGGCAGGTCACGCCAGCCGGTAATATCTTTCTCCATAAAGTGCATCGGCAGGTGGCGGATCACCCGGCGATCCCCCGGAGAGCTGCCCTTCTGCGTCACCGGTCCCTGGAGTTTTGACGCCGCCCTGATCATCGTATGAAAGAGATCACGGTTCTTCATCACCGCCTTGAACGCGACATTTTTTACCGTTCCCATGCCGTAGCGGTCACTGACCTCATTGCGCAGCTTGAGAATGATCTCCTCAAGGTCAATATTGACCGGACAGATCGCCGAACAGGAGCGACAGCCGATACAGGCGCGCACCAGATCTTTGGCCTTGTCGAGCCCTTCATAAAAGGCGGTGAGAATCACACCGATTGCGGAGATATAGATCGAGCCGAAAACATGACCGCCGACGGTCTGGTACACCGGGCAGACATTGGCACAGGCACCGCACTGGATACAGCGCAGCGCATCCCGGCAGGCCTCGGACTCGTAGAGGGTTGACCGCCCGCCGTCAATAAGGACGATGTGCTGCTCCTTGGTGCCGCCATCGCAGGGAACACCACCGCGAATCCAGGTGACATACGAGGTGAGCAGCTGGGCGGTGGCGTTCCGCGGCAGCAGCCGGGTCAGCTTGATCGCGTCCTCCATGTTGCGCACCAGCTTGTGAATTCCGGCAAAGACCACATGCACCTTCGGCAGGGTCGAACAGAGCCGGGCGTTGCCCTCGTTGGTGACCAGACCGATGCCGCCGGTATTGGCAACGAGGAAGTTGGCGCCGGTGAGGCCGATATCGGCACGGAAGTACTCATCACGCAGCCGCTTTCGCGAATAGTCAACAAGAGGTTTAATCTCCGGAGCCAGCTCTTTGCCGGCATCTTTGGAGAAGAGTTCGGAGACCTCCTCCTTGACCATATGAATCGCCGGCATCACCAGGTGGCTCGGACGCTGGCCGGCAAGCTGGAGAATCCATTCGCCAAGGTCAGTCTCCACCGGTTCAACCCCGACGGCCTCCATCGCTTTGTTGAAGTGTGCCTCTTCGGACACCATCGACTTCGACTTGGCGATGGTCTTCGCCCCCTTTTCAACAGCAAGGGCAGCCACATACTCGTTGGCCTCCCTGGTATCCCGGGCGATAAAAACCGTTGAACCGGCAGCTTCGGCATTTTTGATAAATTCGGCCAGCAGCTCTTCGCGGTTGACCCGCACCTCATCTTTTATCGCCGCAAGTTCTTCGCGCATGGCCTGAAAATCAAGACCTTTAAACGCATTCTCCCGGGCGACAAGGTAGCCCGCACCAAAGGTGTGGAGAGTCTCACTTAAACGAGCATTGTCGAGGGCGCTCTTTACATTTTCCTTAAAACAGGTATCACTCATCGCACCGTCTCCTTAATTTTCCATGAAGTTGTCTGAAACATCATCAACAAGCAGCACATGGACCTCGCGCGGTCCGTGGGCTCCGATCGTCAGCACCCGCTCAATATCAGCGGTGCGACTCGGACCGGAGATATAGGCGACAAAACGCGGTTCATGGCCGCTGTGCAGCTCCTCCATCGCCTTGACCGCCCCAAGCCCGTCAGCGACAACAGTGGCCGGATCAACAATGACAAAGTGCTTCTCGGGAATTGTGGTCGCCAGCCGGATCTCCTCCCGGGTCGACTCGAGCACCACCGTACCGCTTTCGGCAATGATAAAGTTGCTGAAGGTGGCACCTGCTGCCGGAACATGACCGGCCTCGCGAAAACTGCCGTCGTGAAGCACGGCTCCGGCCTCGCGTAAAAGCGATGCAAAGCCGTGCCTTATACAGAGTTCAGTCTCGGGAAGCAGCAGTGGCCCCCCGGCGTGTTCCGCAATATATTCTGCCGCCTCTTTAAGGCTCGCCGGGGTAACCACCTCACACCCGACCAGCTTCGCCTTTTCGACATAGAGGGCTTTCAACTCTTCAGACATCAGAACCTCCTTTTCAGAATAAGGTTTCGCCACCAACACTGTTGACGACCACACGAATGGACTGGTCTTCATACCTAAGGTAGGCATCCTACACCGCATAAGCCAGAGGAAACAAGCGATATTCGTCCTCATTTTCGGTTTTTAATCATACCAAAGAAAGCCTCTCACCAGCACCAGGCAGAGTTGACTGTTATCAACAATTCTGCTACGTTAGCTCGATCCGGGGCTCCCTTCCGCAGATCGACGGCAACCGGCTGTTCCTCGCTGAGGAGACCGCAGACCAGCCTCAGCAACGGGGGGAAATATGCACTCTTTTTCCCCGATAAAGAGGCAGAGTGGCTGCAGAGACCTTGAAATAACAGGTCTTTGCGAACACGGCGCAAAAAACAGCAGTACTGATTTTTTTAAGACCAGAAAAAAGCTGCCCGCCAACAGGAAGAAAACAGCGCCTTAAACGGATCTTCTCTTTGCGGACGGCTTACCGGGACAGAAAGATTTTTCGGCGGATATATCTTGAGATAGAATCGACAACAGTGGCCAAAGATGGCCGCGGAGGAGTGGTATTGAAAGGACCATCAGAGATGAGACTTTGCCCTTCAAACCGGCAGACAATGAAAAAAAACGTCAAAAATCCTGCTGCAATCCTTCTTTTTCTTCTCCTTCTGCTCCAGACGTCGTTGTCACTGGCGGCAGAGAGTGCGAATTCCGCCTGGCAGAAAGACGCTGACATCATCCGTCTGCGCCATCTGCACGCCTACTACGAGCTGCTCACCCGCTATCACAGCATAACCGGCAGATGGCCGTTTCAGAGTACCGACACGACTGTCCCCACCTACCTTTTCATCGCCAATCATGACCAGTATCAGTACACCCGTCCGGGGCCTGCGTTTGCCCACCACGAGGTGACGATGACCGCGTTCGTCGGCGAGCTGAGTCGCGTGGTCGGGCCGGTCAGAGAGCTCTACGACCCGCAGATAACGCCCGATATCAAGCCGAGTTTTTACAGCTATATGATCCGCGGTGACAGTTTTTACCTCACCGTCAACCTCTTTAACCGCTACCCGTTCGCCCGGCCTGTCGCCGCCGGCTATAACCGACTGACCATCTCCAACCACCCCAGTGACGATATCTGGGCGATTCTGCCGCGACGTCTTTTTCATAATCCGGAATATTTACGTTTGCGGGCAACTCCGGTCAAAAAGCCCTCCTTTTTCGAGGAGAAAGAGAAGAAATATCGCCACGACTCACAACGAAGGTATCGGCATCAGCGCGACAAAAATTGAAAAAAAGGGCAAAGATTTACCAAAAACAGACCGCTGCCGGCCGGCTCACAGCTGTCACCCCCTTGATTTTTCCAGCCAGGCGGATAGAATGAGCGCGTTTTCCGGTAATGCAGTTTTTCCGCCAATCACAAATTTTGCGCAACAGCAGGCCCATGAAATACATTGTTTATGTTCTTTTTGTCGCCAGTTTTTTCTCTTTCTGCATGGTCGCCTTCACCGAAGCGCACAGTACTGATACCCTCAGAGAGGTCGACAGTTCTGACGACGAATTCGCTCTTTTTCAAGGGTCTCTGAACAAGCTCGCCGCCACCGTCAGCGCTCAACCCCGTCGAGAGCAATTCGCTGCCGAAAAAACGGGCGGAACTCATCCCGGCGGTGACTGATATAGAAGATCGTCGCCCACCGTCTCTCTGCCACCTGTTCAAGAAAGCCGAGCAGCAGCTCGCGGCTGTGATCATCAAGCCCCTGGGTCGGTTCATCAAGCAGTAACAGCTTCGGCGCTTTGACCAGCGCCCGCGCAATCAGCACCAGCCGCTGCTCACCGTAGCCAAGCCGAGAAAACGGGGTGTTGACAGCGTCACCGAGTCCGGCCCACTGCAGCCACTGGCGGGCAGTCTGCTGCTGACTGCGGGTCGTGCGGCTGTAGAGGCCGATCGAGTCGTGCAGCCCGGACAGCACCACATGCAGTGCGGTCCCGACTCCGCGGTGGCTCCGGTGCAGTGCCGGAGAGACAATCCCCATCTGCCGTTTCACCTCCCAGACCGACTCACCGCTGCCGCGGCGTCTGCCGAAAAGGTAGAGTTCATTACTGTACCCGAATGAGTTGTCACCGGTTATCAGTTCGAGCAGTGTCGATTTGCCGCAGCCGTTGCGCCCGGTGACAAGGGTATGATCCCCGCTGCAGACGGTAAAGCTGAGGCCGCGAAACAGCGGCACCCTGTCGTAGCCTGCACAGCCGTCAACAAGGCGGATCAACTCACCGCCGTCGTCATCTCGACGGCAATACTCCGGAGTGAACGCCTGCTGCCCGGAGGTGGTTTCAACACCGGCCAAAATTTCGGCCATCGGTCCCTCGGCGACAATCCGGCCACGGGCAACAATTGCAAGGTGGCTGCACCACGCCGGGATATCCTGTTTTGAGGTGACAAAGAGAAACAGCATCCGTCCCCGCCCGCACATCTCCCTGAGCGTCTGCTCGAGTACCCTGCAGCTGGCACTGTCGAGACCGTCCCACGGATTCTGCAGTGCGAGGGCTTCACTGCTGCCGAGAAGCTCACGGAGCAGCACCAGCTTGCGGTTCTGACCAAAGCTGAGGTGACGACAGCCGGTGTTGAGAAGACGCTCCATATCAAACGCCCGTAACAGCTCAACGTGCTGTTCCCAGCCGGGAAGAAATTCGCGCACCGGAGTCCCGGGATCGGGCCGGTTCAGGAAATCGCTGTCGTCATTGCGCAGCTCCTCCTCAAAAAGCGCCTGCTGCCGCGAAAAGCTGAAGACCCCGATCTGAGGCAGTTCAAGACGTTCGGCGCTGAAACCGGTCAGCGTACCGCCAAAGAGCTCAACGAGAACGTCAATACCGGAACGGTTACCGCCGTAAAAACACCATGAGTGGTTCTTTTCTGCCACAAATCGAGTAAACTCAAGCTGTGGATGGACAAATTTCTCGATCAGCATCACCATCGTCCTCTGTTGCCCGGGAACCCGGCCCGGAGACAGGTGGCTGTCTCCCGAAGTTCCGGTTTTATCTTTCGCGGTCCATGCCCGTTCATACATTGCGAGGAAAACTGCTTATGCTCGCTGTTCAGCTTCTTCTGTTCTTTCTTTTTCTCTGGACTGTTGTCGCCCTCTTCATGTATCTGCGCCAGGAGCAGTTCCTCTTCCACCCGCCGACCCTGCGCCACGGCGTTGAGGGCGCCGATGAGATCGAGCTGTACGAACTGCAGCGTCCCGGCGTCTCCACCGCAGTAACCCTGCGCGGCTGGCTGGTAAACCGCAGCTATAAACAGCGGCTGCTTCTCTATTACGGTGGAAACGGTGAGGATGTCTGGCACAATATTGATGACTATGAAGCGCTGCGCAGCGCGTCGCTGTTTGTTCAGTATCGCGGCTACGGCAGCAGTGACGGCAGGCCGGGAGAGCTCGAACTCTACAGCGACGCCCTCGCCGTTTTTGACGACATCACCCGGAGGCTCGAACCTGATGAGGTGTTCGTCATCGGTCGCAGTCTCGGGACTGCTGTCGCCGCCCACGTCGCCGCCAACCGACCGGTTGCCGGCGTCATCCTGCTTACTCCTTTTGACAGTATAACTGCGGTTGCCGCGGCACGCTATCCGCTGCTGCCGGTGCGTCTGCTGCTTCGCCATCACTTTGACACGACAGCCGAGGCAGCGCGGATCACCGCTCCGGTGCTGGTCATCTATGGCGGCAGGGACACCGAGGTCCCGGCAAAGCATACCCGCAGACTGCTGGCCGCACTCCCGGACGAGACGCAGACGCTCTTTCTCGCCGAGGCCGACCACGGCAATATTACCATGCACCCGCCGTGCTGGCAGGCGATGGTACGTTTTATCTATCGGGAGCCTCTCTCGTCAACGGACCCGTTATAGGCTCTTCATCACCGGTTTCTGCCGCCTGCGACGAGAGTGCTGCGATGCGACTGCGGTCGATCACCTGCTTTCTGCCCTCGGCATCGACCGCGACATAGGTGAAAGCGGCGTGGGTAACGAGCGAAGATTCGGGTTCGCCGGGCCGCGGCAGGCCGGGCCTCGCCCACACCTCAAGATCGATGGTGATCGACGTCCTCCCGACGGCCTTCAACCGCCCGTAACAGCAGACGGTATCGCCGACCCGTACCGGACGAAAGAAGTTGATCCCTTCGGCGGCCACCGTCACAATCCGCGAGGTGGTGATATCGCGTGCCATCAGGCCGCCGGCGATGTCCATCTGCGACATGATCCACCCCCCGAAGATATCTCCGGTCGGGTTGGTGTTGGCCGGCATCGCAAGGGTACGCAGCAGCAGCTGGCGGCCGGAGTGCTGCAGCGAAAGAGTGCATGGAGAAGAGTGGTGCTCACTCATGGCAGGCTCCTGTAACGTGGACATTGCCGGAGCCGTCCCCGCTGCGGACAGACTCTCTCTCTGGAAGGTATGGCAGGCAGCGGCCTCAAAAAAAAATTGTGGACAAGCTCAGACTCTTCTTTTTTTATACAGGAAGGCCCGCCACAAGTGTACCGATAATTTTCGACCTCAAACCCTGCAGCCGGAAGCGGAGACAACATGGTAACCGAAAGAAGACGTTTCACCCGACTTGATCTCAACCACGAGGCCTCTCTGCAGACCGGAGAGAGCCGACACAAAGTTGCTGCGATCCGGAATCTGAGTGTCGGCGGCTGCCGGCTGGCGCTGCCGGGACCATTTCCTCCCGGTCAGGAGTGCTCGGTTGTTATCCGTCTGCACCATATGGCGCCCGATCTTGAGATCACCGGAACCATCCTGCGCAGCACCGGGGACGAGACCACGGTTCGCTTTACCGCGATATCTCCGGAAAACCTCCACCACCTGCACAACCTTGTCCGCTACAACGCTGACCGCGCGGACTGCATTGAGGACGAATTTACCGACCATCCCGGCCTCCTCTGATCACCATGACCCGAGACTCCGTAACCCGGCTGACCGTCATCGGTCTGCTGCTCTTTATCACCGCGCTCTTTCTGAAGATGATCGAGCAGTTTCTGATGGCAATCTTCATGGCGGCACTGCTCTCCGCCGTGCTCACCCCGCTGCACAGGCGGCTCACCGCCCGGCTCAAAGGCCGGCAGAGACTGGCCTCTGCGCTCATGCTCGCAGCAATTGTCGGGCTGATTGTCCTGCCGCTCTCGTTTCTGATCACGATGATCGTCAGCCAGGCGATAGGCATCGGCCAGTCGGTCACCCCATGGGTACACGCCTTTATCTCGCAGCCGACCACCCTCTCCAACTGGCTCGAAAAACTCCCGTTCTACGACGAGATCATCCCCTACCGAGACCAGATCCTTGCCAAGGCCGGAGAGCTTGCCGCCGCACTTTCACGCTACGTCATCAACACCCTTACCGATTTCTCGAAGGTCACGGTAGACGCGGTGTTTTCGACCATAATCATGCTCTATGTGATGTTCTATTTCTTCAGCATGGGCAACGTGCTGCTCGAGAGGATCCTCTACTTTCTTCCGCTCGACAATGACAACGAGCGCCGCCTGCTCAACCGCTTCACCTCGGTGACGCGGGCGACCATGAAAGGGACGGTGATCATCGGCCTGATGCAGGGGATCATCTGCGGAATCGCCTTTGCCGTCTGCGATATAAAGGGCCCGATCTTCTGGGGCTCGCTGATGGCAATCGCCTCGGTCATTCCGGCAGTCGGGACCGCGCTTATCTGGGGACCCGCCCTGCTGGTGATGCTCCTCACCGGCCAGTACCTCTACGCCGCCATCCTTGTCATTCTCTGCGGTCTTGTTGCCGGCAATCTCGACAACATCGTCAGGCCGAGACTGGTCGGCAAGGATACCGAGATGCACGATCTCTTTGTCCTCTTCGGCACCCTTGGCGGCATCTCGATGTTCGGACTGCTCGGCATTATCGTCGGCCCGATCGTCACCGCCCTTTTTATAACGATGTGGGAGATCTACGGCGAAACATTCCACAGATGGCTGCCGAAAGTAAACAGCGCACCACAGGCAGCAGGCAAAAAAGAGCCCGCAACAGAGCAGAAAGAAGAGCCGAAGTGACCACAGACCGCCTCCGCGCCGGGCAGCGGCTGGCCCCCCGGGGGAGCCCGCAGGATCAGCCCTCCTTCTCCTTCCAGTCCGGTCGAATATGCAGCTCGGTCAGCTGCCGGCGGGCGACCGGAGAGGGGGCGTCGGTAAGCGGACAGGTCGCCTTCTGGGTCTTTGGAAAGGCGATCACCTCACGGATCGAGTCACTGCCGGAAAGGATCATCAGCAGCCGGTCAAGTCCAAAGGCGATCCCGCCGTGGGGCGGGGCGCCAAGCTCGAGTGCCCGCAACAGAAAACCGAACTTCTCCTGCGCCTCCTCGTCGCTGATTCCGAGCATTTTGAACACCCGGCGCTGGATATCCATGCGGTGGATACGGATTGAGCCGCCGCCAATCTCGGTGCCATTAAGAACGAGGTCATAGGCCCGGCTGAGGATCTCGTCGGCCCGGCCTTCGAGCAGGTCGAGGTCCTGATCACGCGGACAGGTGAACGGATGATGCAGCGCCTGATAGCGCTTCTCCCTGTCGTCGAATTCAACAAGCGGGAAATCGGTAACCCAGACAAAGTTGAACTCCTCTCTGTTCAACAGTCCGAGACGACGGCCAAGTTCAAGGCGAAGCTCCCCGAGCACCTGAAAAACCACCCGGCTGCTGTCAGCCCCGAAGAAGAGCAGATCGCCCTCGGCGGCACCAGTGGCGGTCGAGATCGCCTCACGCTCCTCTTCCGAAAAGAACTTGCCGATCGGCGACTGCCACTCACCACCCTCCCTGATCTTCACCCACGCAAGTCCTCTGGCGCCAAACTGGGTCACCCAGTCGGTCAGCTCATCAAGCTCCCTGCGGGAGAAGGTGGCGCAGCCGCGGGCGTTAATCGCCCGCACCGTACCGCCGCTGTCGACCGCGCCGCGAAAGACCTTGAAGCCGCAGCCGGCGGCAATGTGATCAAGGTTGACCAGCTCCATGCCAAAACGCATGTCAGGGCGGTCAGAGCCGAAGCGATCCATCGCCTCTTTATAGGTGATACGCGCAAACGGCGTCGGAATATCAAGCCCGCGAATTTCGTTGAAGAGGGTATGGATCAGCCCCTCATTCATCTCGATAATCTGCTCCTCGTCGACAAAGCTCATCTCGATATCGATCTGGGTAAACTCCGGCTGGCGATCGGCGCGCAGGTCTTCATCACGGAAGCATTTGACGATCTGATAGTAGCGGTCCATGCCGGCGACCATCAGCAGCTGTTTGAAGAGCTGCGGTGACTGCGGCAGGGCAAAAAACTTGCCGGCGTTGACCCGGCTCGGCACCAGGTAGTCCCGCGCCCCTTCAGGGGTCGACTTCGTCAGCATCGGTGTTTCAATATCAAGAAAGCCGTTGCTGTTGAGATAGTTGCGAATCGTCTGCACCGCCCGGTGGCGCATGATCAGGTTGGCGGTCATCTCAGGTCTGCGCAAATCGAGATAGCGGTACTGCAGGCGCAGATTGTCGGCAACCTCGATCTCCTCGTCGAGTGGAAACGGCGGGGTTTCACTCGAATTGAAAATATGCAGCTCGGTTACCAGCACCTCAATCTCACCGGTTTTGAGTCTGCTGTTGGTCATATCTGCCGGTCGCGCCTCGACCCGGCCGCGGACCGCGAGCACCCATTCCGGGCGGAGCTGATGCGCTTCGGCGTGCACCTGCGAATTGACCTCGGGGTTAAAGACCACCTGGGTCAGCCCTTCACGATCACGCAGATCGATAAAGATAACACCGCCGTGATCACGCCGCCGGTGGACCCAGCCCATCAGGAGGACGTCACTGCCGACATCGGCCCTGCCAAGTGCATTGCAATGATGGGTACGCCGTAAATTCTGTAAAGATTCCATGAGTAACGTGTCTGCTGAAAATGAGAGGAACCGGTCTCCCCGGTCCCGGAAAAGTGCTCTTGCGCTCACCCTTGACAAACCGGCATCGCCGGGCAAGTCGCCTGTGCGCCACAACAACAGCTGAAAATCAGCACTGACGGGACATCTGCGCCCTCACTCCGGCTGATTTACAGATAAAAACTCATCGAGCCGGTGAAAGGCTTCGGCCTTCAGCTCAAGTTCCAGCTGTTCGGCGTCACGATCGCGCATGTTGCGCAGAATCCCTCTGCCGGCAGCCAGTTCGTCGTCACCGATGATAAAGACAAAAAAAGCGTGCTCCCGGTCAGCGAGCTTCATCTGCGCCTTCAGACTGCGCCCCTCGTAGTCAACACCGACGCTGTAGCCGTCGCGGCGCAGCTCCCAGGCGAGACTGTGCGCCTTTTTTTGGCCGGCATCTCCAATTCCGGCGATGAAGATGTCAAGCGGTTCGCGCATCCGGCGCAGATCAGGCGCAGCCTGCTGCATCAGCAGGATAATACGCTCCATGCCCATTGCAAAACCGATCCCCGGAGTCCCTGCGGGACCGCCGAGCAGCTCAACAAGGCCATCGTAACGGCCGCCCGCGGCAACAGCCGCCTGCGCCCCGAGATCACCGGTAAGAAACTCGAAGGTGGTGCGGCAGTAGTAGTCAAGTCCCCGCACCATAAACTTGTTGAGGCTGAAATCGATACCGAGACGGGAAAGCCCCTCCTGCACCTCAGTAAAGTGGGCACTGCACTGTTCACAGAGCCACTCCTGAATCGACGGGGCAGCGCTCAGCTGGCCGCGGCAGTCAGGGACCTTGCAGTCGAGTACCCGCAGGGGGTTGCTGCTGCTGCGCCGCCGGCAGTCGGAGCAGAAGTGGTCATGCCGCTCATCGATAAAGGCGAGCAGCGCCTGACGATAGGCGGGGCGACACTGCGGGCAGCCGAGAGAGTTCAACTCAAGACTGACCGTAATGCCAAGCTCCTCAAAAAGCAGGGCGGCAATCGAGATAAGTTCTGCATCAACAAGCGCACTCTCACTGCCGAGCACTTCGATATTAAGCTGATGGAACTGACGTAACCGCCCCTTCTGCGGGCGTTCATGACGGAACATCGGACCGATGGTAAAGAGCCGCTGCACCGGTTTCTGCACCAGCAGGCCGTTCTCGATCACGGCGCGGATCTGCGAGGCGGTCCCCTCCGGACGCAGCGTCTGCTGTTTGTCGGCGAAGGTGTACATCTCCTTCTCAACAATATCGGTGGTATCACCGATCGCACGCTGAAAGAGTGCGGTCTCCTCGAGCAGCGGCATCCTGATCTCGTCAAAATTGTACTGCGCAAAGATGGCGCGCGCGGTCGTTTCCAGCTCCTGCCAGAGTGGTGTCTCAGCGGGCAGAATATCCTTAAAACCTTTCAGAGCCTTTATGTTCACACTGTTCTCCTCTCTGCAGCTGTTGACCGAAAACATAGATATTTGGGATGTCTTTTGCCGAAAGAAAAAGTATATAAATAAACGCAGAGCTTTTCTTTTGTCAAGAAAGCAGCAAAGAGTGCAGGTGCGAAACTTTTTCCACCTGTTCTCCGCTTCCTCCGGAAACCATCCTTGACAAACCCCGGCACCCCGTTCAATATAGCGTACCTGGCAAACATCAACCGAAGGTTGCAAACATGAAGCTTCCCCCCCTTACCATAGCCGGCCTCACCGCCCCCTTCCCTCTGATCCAGGGCGGCATGTCGATCCGGGTCTCGACCGCCGCACTCGCTGCGCCGGTCGCCAACAACGGCGGCATCGGGGTCATCGGCGGATCCGCAATCTCAGAAGACGAGTTGAAGGCCGATATCTGCCGGGCAAAAGAGAACAGTGACGGTATCATCGCAGTCAACATCATGTTTGCGATGAAGAACTTCTATAATCTCGTCATGGCGTCGATTGAAGCAGGTATTGACATGATCATCACCGGAGCCGGTTTCTCGCGCGATATCTTCAAAATCGGCAGAGAGCACAACACCCCGGTTATCATGATTGTCAGCTCGCCTGCACTGGCAAAACTGGCCGAAAAACTCGGCGCGGCGGCAGTCATTGTCGAGTCGTGTGAAGCCGGCGGCCACCTCGGTACCGACAAGACGCTGCGCGAGATCTTTCCCGCCATCCGCAAGGTTGTCAGTAAAATCCCGCTGATCGCCGCAGGCGGTATCACCAACGGCTATGAGATGGCCGAGATGATGGACAAGTATGGTGCCGACGGGGTCCAGATCGCCTCCCGTTTTGTCCTCAGCAAAGAGTGTGATGTCGCCGATGAGTACAAACAGGCCTTCCTCAACGCCGGCAGGGAGGACATTGTCCTCACCTCCTCCCCGGTCGGGATGCCCGGACGGGCGGTCAACACCCCCTTTGTCCGCAGGATGAACGCCGGCGAGGATGTCAGCTCGAAAAAATGTCCGTGGAACTGCCTGAAAAAGTGTGACCACCACTACTGCATAAGTGAGCGGCTGCGGCTGGCACACCGCGGCAATATAAAAGAGGGGCTGGTCTTCTCCGGAGCAAACACCTGGCGGATGAAGAGTATTCTGCCGGTGGCGGAGATCTTCCGCCGCTTTAAGAGACAGGCGGAGTCGGTCTATAAAGAAGGTATCGGATTCCTGCCGGGGACAGACCCGGATCAGGAGTAACCTGGAAACACCGGAAACGGCTGCGCATACGGCTGTCTCCGACAATGTAATCACAGACTGCATGGGTAACGACAACACCAGGAGTTCTGCGGAAAGAGCAGACGACACCGTTGATATCGCCAACAGTGAACCGACCGTAATTCCCAGCTCGGAACACCCGATCACCCTTGACATGATTGACCGGGACGCCCTTTTTGTCCTCAAGACTCTGAACGAAGCAGGCTTTTCCGGCTGGCTGGTCGGCGGGGGAGTCCGCGATCTCTATCTCGGCAAAAAACCAAAGGACTTTGACATCAGCACCGATGCCCGTCCCGGGCAGCTGCGCAAGCTCTTTAAACGCAGCACCACCATCGGCCGCCGTTTCCGCCTGGTGCAGGTCTTCTTCGGCGGCGGCAAGGCGATTGAGGTGAGCACCCTGCGTTCGCTCAGTGAACACGACCTCGACGGCCCGGTGGCGGTCCTTGCCCCCAACAACACCTTCGGTACCCTCAGTGAAGATGCCCGCCGCCGTGATCTCACCATCAACTCGCTCTTCTACGAGATTGAAAATGAGACCATTGTCGACTATGTCCACGGCACCGATGACCTCAAAAACGGGGTTATCCGTGTCGTCGGCGATCCCGACAGACGCTTTACCCATGATCCGGTACGGATGATGCGCGCAATCCGTCATGCAACCCGTAACAACTTCACCATTGACGAGAAGTGCTGGCAGTCGATTCTCGCCAACGCCGACAAACTGACCCTCTGTCCACCGTCGCGACTGCGGGATGAATTTTTCAAAGACCTCTACAGTGGCGCCTCTGCGGCGTGGTTTGAGATGGCCGCAAAAAGTGGCATCTACACCGCCCTTTTTCCGATCTGCCGCGATGTCGTTGACGACCCGACGCTGCGCGGACAGCTGGCCGCGATCTTTGCCACTGTTGACCGCGGCAACCGGCTTGCCGTTGACGCGGGCGGCCATCGTCCGCCTGACCACTTTCTCCTTGCCCTCACCCTGATCCCCTGGGCGGAACAGAAATTTCAGCTCTTCTCGGTCGCGCGCAGGGGAGCGCCGCTGTTCACATTCACCGGCATCATCCGGGAAGAGCTCGACAACACCATCGGCCAGACACTCAATCTGCGCCGGTC